>Ga0325414_1001166_pt1 | contig 24688 bp, 19 predicted proteins | sample PopdelMetagenome_8_FD_206183 | JGI IMG/M metagenome (GOLD analysis project Ga0325414, IMG submission 206183) | Populus deltoides microbial communities from Bellville, Georgia, United States - Leaf-PdKOR-R3 | ecosystem: Host-associated > Plants > Phyllosphere > Phylloplane/Leaf | place: USA... | reverse complement strand
TATAACACATTATTTTCAATGATTTGGTGGCGGCTCAATTGATAAAATAGACGAGAATAAAAATATATACTCCTTGTGTGATATTTCTTTCGACTCCCTCGGTTCATTAATATCGACGGGCACATACTACAGGGTGCAAGTTTTATTTTATAAATTTTGTTTGATATATAAAAACCTAATTCTATGTATATAAGTTAAATCAAGTTTTTATTCAATTATCACAATTACAATGTAAATATAATGCGAAATTCTTTAATTGTCTGTTTTTTTTGAATAATAAATTTTAAAATATTAGAAATTCAAGAGATTTATTTATTTATGTTTTTTTCTATTCGATCTTCAAAGTCCCGAACTCGATTTGATCTTGATGACTATATCATGATAATATTAAAACCTATATATGATGTAAAAACTCTTGCAACCATGATATATTTACTCACTTCGAGTATAAACATAATTTTTTTAAATAAAAATAAAAATAAAAAGGAAGAAAATAATTAATTCCACAAAAGAAAAAAAATTATCCCATGTAATAAAAAAACATTATTATCCTTCGTAGCTAAAGGACATGGAATTGGTCAGCTCCATAACCACGCTACAATTACAAATTTTTTTTTTTAAAAAAAATACATTATCATCAATCCATGCTACACATGATTGGTCCATATGATTTGAGTTTTTATATTTTATATATATATATATAAATAATAATTATTATTATTATACTTGTCACTGTGGTTAAAGGCTTCTTTTCGAGTAAGTGATGCGTGGAGGCCATACATCCTAACATTCAAGACTCAGGACACGTTCATCAAGGACGATTCATGTCATATCCGGTTGCTCGGTTATGACCAGAGAAAAAATAAACCTCAAGGCTGCTTAATTCTGACAGTTTCATTTATTTTCAGTACTATTTAATTTTAAATCACCTAGTACGAAACCAAAAAAGCTTAATTTAATTATTTTTTTATCAAAATTATATATATATATATATATTTTTTTTTTTCCCATTCTGAATTGACATTTTATAGCTTTGTGTAAAATTGCAAGAGACCTTTGAAATAAAATCTGAACGCCGCTTGACTGGGAAGGCTATTTGAAACCTGACGCCACGTTAGGTTCGAGGGGCTTGAAGGGAAAAAACGAGGAAGGATGCGGTGAGGTGAGGTGAGGTTGGAATTTTCAAACTTTTATCTGGTAAATATTTATAAATTTATTTTTAAAACAAGAAGTAGAAAAAAACATGTTGTGTCTTTTCCGTAACCAAGCAAGATTCCTCCTGAAAAGGGCATAATAGTAAGAGAGGCGGTGCAGACAAGATACCTAATCGATATGGTGTTAAGGAAGCTACAAAAGGGCAATGTCGAGAATCCAAGTAAGAGTTCAACACCCAATAGGCGAACGTTGTTTTGTAACTCTTGTTGCCTTCCTTTCTCTTCTCTAATTATTATTCATTCATTTTTCTTATTTTTATTTTTCTCCATCATAAAATAAATACCTTAGGCAGTGGCTTGGCATTGGCTGCAGCAGCAGCAGCAGCACCACCCTCCTCATAAAAAATACCAACTACACTAAGAAGTGAAAAAACAAAAGGTGGTAGATGCATGAGCCACAATACAATATCCCTTACCCTCTTTAACACGCTCACATCCTTCCTTTACCTACCATAGAAATCCCCTCTTGTCTCTTCTCTCCCGATTTTACCGTACATAACCTCACTTGATCTCTGATCATTCCCACCACCAGCAGCACCACCTTGTCTCTCTCTTTTTTAAGGTACAGGGACTGTATGTATGACCTTATCTCTTGACTACACGGCTGAGTGGGTGGTCTTTGGTGTTTTGCTTTAGCTCTTCAAGTTACATGGATGGTGGATTTTCTTTCTCGGTCATAGGATGGGCATTTAACATTAATGGGCCTAAAAAGAGTTGGGCTTTTGTGGGTTTCTCTTTGATTTTTGTGGTGGTGGTGGTGTTGTTGTCATGGGGTTTTATTTTATCCCCTGTTGGTATTCCTCCATGAAAGGTGGTAGGTTTTTGGAGTTGACTTACAGAGATAATTGCAAGTTCTTCCCTACAAAGTCTTTGGGCGTCTTTGTTGGTTTCTCCTCCACACTAAACTCCTAATCCCGTTTTATTATGATTAGTGGTCTGGGTTTCTCTTTGTCAATTATTTTTTTAACATGACTGGGCTTTTTTGTGTCACCCTGTCTCCTTTTTCAAGATTTGATTCTCTTATTGTTAAAGAATTCTTGAACTAGAAGTCTGTACTGGTTTTTTTCACTTTTTTATCATGGATTATGGGGATGGATTTTGTTTTATAAGCACATGAGTGACAAAATTGTTTCTTTGGGTCACCATGATTGAACTGCTTCTGTTTTAGCTACACATGGCACATGGGATTTAGCTAATCTGTAACGGGAATTTCGTTATCTTTTCATTAATGCTGTTCTGTTGTGGTGTGACCGTACATGTGTTTTGTTGCTTTAGCTGGGAACTGGAACTTGCTAGCTAACGGCTTAGTTATGGATGGATAAAGGTGGCAGGAGTTTAATCTAAACGCAAACCATGCATATGCTCATCTTTTTGCCCAACCAATAATGTGTAGTTTCGTCACATAAAAAGTACTTTCAGCTTTCGTTCATTTTCTTTGAGTGTTTTGATGATGACACGCCAATTGACCATCTGGGAATCTCACACGCCAAACAATTTGCTTAGGCTATGCCAAAGTTCTTTTAAAGATTTTAGATGGTCAGCACCGAACTCCGTTGTCGTTTTTTAGGCTTTCCTCCTAACGCTAGGAACTAATTGTGTCGGTTGCCCTTCCTATAGCGATTGGCGTGCATTGTCAGTTTTCTTGTAGGCTTATGAAACCTCGAGAAAGCTGCATGGTTTTCTGAATTATTCATATCTGGATATCATGTGCTTCTAATATTGTCTTTCAGAACAGTTGTTAAGCGTTGATGTACTTACAAGTTTATTCCCTTGATGGCAATTTTAAAATTTTCAAGTCTTTCCCATATAAAACTTGCATTCATTTATATCTTTGTTGTAACAGATTGGCCTTTTTTTCTGATTCAAGGAGAAGGTGATAAATGCTAAAGGCCATCTTCCTTACCTGTGCATTGATACAAAGATTTTAATCTACCATGGTTAGCTTACGGAGGCGTAAACTCTTGGGACTTTGTGCTGGTAAACACTATTTTAGATGCCCTCTATGCAAAATGATTGATTCTGTATGTTGAGTTAACCAAAAAGAGGGTCTTTGGTCGTTTGAAGCTTTAAAAGAGGTTATGTATGAGTGTTGTGCTTCTAACCTTTGTGAAATTTTTTTCTTTTGACTCATCTTTATGAAGAATTGTGTTTTGAATTTTGTTAAAAGCTTCTTGCATCTTTAATTACTTTTTTAAATTTTGTAATTTAGGTAAAAAGTTCTATATCATATCATGCATGGATAAAATTATCAACTGAGTTTGATGGTCCTTGCAGGAAGAAGTTCTTTCCTGACTCCACTTCCTCGATTTTTTGACAACGGAACTGCTCCTGTAGGTTCCGCTCAGAATGGCAGGTCTGTCAGTGTGCATCCTCTGCCATCAGATGATGCCAACCAGCCAGAGGAGGTAAAGTTAGCTTCCTTTTTCTAGTTGTTCCAATAGCATGCATGATAGAGCAGTATTGTCATCGGAGGTAAAATTATCAACTGAATTTGTCAAAGCTGTTGTTGCAATTATCACTGGCCTGCCTCCACCATGAGTTCTCTTTTGTTAACCATATCGAGCCAGGAGTGGACATCATCATCTGCAGTGCAGACAAATCCAAATGTCATACCTATTTTTACGAGACTTGAGGTTTAGGGTAGTTTTTTCCTTGCCTTTTTGTGGATGCATCAAGAATGGTTTTTAGAAATTGTTTCAAGACAATGCAACTGTAACACATTACCAGTGCCGATAGAGCTCAAATCTGTAAGATTTCTACAGGGTGGCATTTGAAAGCTGTTTGCTTTGTCATCCAAATATGAGAGAGATATACCATACTTAATTTGATTACATCAGTTCTCATTCACTTTCAGCTTTAAAGTCATGCAAATGTAGATAAATGTTGAAAGCAGCGTCACCATTTAGGAAAGAAATCTTGGGGCCTGCTTCTCCTTCATGGATAGGAAAACTCGCCACATACATAGCATTGGATTTTGAGATTATTTAAGTTGTCATTTCTAAATACATATTTAATGCTGTTTTCTTCCTAAAGCAACCAGTTATAGGAATAAGTGATCCCCGTGCCCACGCAGATTTTGCTTTCTCCAAGTCAGTTGAATGCACTCTGAGGGACTTAATTTTGATTCTGTTTTGACCTGATGTGCTTTTAAGCTATGCAACTGTTGGTTCAATTTTTAGAAGTAGAAGTTTTTGGTAAAGAGCTTGCTTTTAGAAAAAAGCAGTCATCCTATCTCGGGAAAGCAGGTTAAAGCTGGTTATAGGAGAAGTGCATCTTTAGTTGCTTCTCTTATAATCAACTGAAAGAGGAGCTTTACTTATAAGCACAACAGGACCCAAAGGACCCTTCATCTCATACATGTATATGTGTATGCACACGCATCTGTTCACAATGTTAGAATTTGAAACCAAGGTCCTTCCCTTATTTTCACCATCGATGCCATTTGCAGTTCACAAACTTGATCGTCACAGAGAGTTGCTCATATTAGAAGTCAATAAGAAGGTTGAGATAATAGAAACTTTCTATGTTTTCCTGAATTTTAGGGATGCACCAATTCAAAGAAAAAGTAATAAATAAGGGCAACTCCACTGTGCAGAAAGAAAATGCTGAGTCCATTACAGCTTAGTCACTGGAGTAATATCTGGTTATATTTGGTTCTAACACAATTGAAACACGGAGAGAGTGTTCACCTGTCAGGTGAGAGGGCTGCCATGTTGGTGCCTCCAACTTGGCAAGTTTTGACGTAAAATAGCTTCCTGCCGCTTGTCAAAGCAATCTCAGATGTGTCTATATATCAATGTTAGTTCATAATTTCGATGAATCCTTTCTTTGAAAAGAAGATTATGTAAACACTTACAAGAAACATCACTTATAAAATACCTGTTTTTATGCTTGATGTAACCATCTTGCAATCATGTTATGTTTTCAGTGGGTTGTTTTAATTGGCATGTAATGATTAGATGTGATATAATCCTTGATGAATGTGTTGCAAATTTTAGGCATATGAGATTACACTCTTTGCTGGCAGAAAAAAGATAGAAAATGTTACGTTTACCAATTTCTTTTTCATTCCATGATTTTATTTGCCTTTACATTATCCAATTTAATCTGCCAGAAAACCATTGCAAAAATGGGAGCTGGCTCTTCAAATGTTTCGGCTTCTAGCTCGTCAAAAGAGCAGCGATCTCAAGCATATCCAGGTTTGTCCATGCTGATAAATGTGTCTTATTTGTATGATTTCATGTCAACCAAGTACATGCAAAATTATACATCGGTTGTGTAGGCTATTCATAAATATTTTGTGAACTAGTTCTTCTTAACTATAAGATAGTATGGGTTCAATGCCTCCAACAGGGTCATATGCATTGGAAACCATCTCCCTCTATAGGTTTTGGATTGGTTAATTTGATGTTGTGGATCAATATTATAAATAAGGATATGGAGGTAAGACAATGATGGAAGTGGCAAACTGCAAAGGTGGGAAAATTTGAACCTGCAACATGGTTGGCATGCTTTTGAAATTCAAGTATCAATCTCATGACCTGGGGTTACATTGAAGATTAAGGACTCTTAAGTATTGGAGAATGCTTAATGATAGTCTAGATAAAGCTTTTCTTTCTGACTCTTGCCTCTCTTTCTCTGTACATTACATAACCTCCAATCTATCCTTCCATAAAGAAGCAAAACAATGATGCCTCAATTCTTTTTGTTTTTTTTCTATAGCTTAATTCCATTCCTCTGGATGTACTTGATTGTTGCAATTCAAGGTTTAGGTATTCAAGAGGCTGAACATATCAAATACAAGTGGTTACATTTGTGATCTTGTTGATCATGAACTGAGATCAATTCATTTTGGAAAACATGTTTAGATAAGATAATGTGAGGAAAATTTACTTATTTTAGAATAAAGGAGAAGAAAAATTATTAACATGTGGTCCCGCAATTGACAAGTTTTGTATTTTTTGAGTATCCTTCTGCCACTGATGTATCTCTGACTCTGAAGTTTAATTTAACCCTCTATTGATATTGTTTCCGAAAAAGCTATCAGAAAATTACAAGAGAATTCTCCAATTGACTAATTTAGTTACAATTAAAAAAAGTTATTGTGGTTATGTTATCCAGAAGTCTTTTATGCATTCACCACATGAATTATCCCAGACATGCATAGATCATAAGTGTGATTATGAACTTGAGTCCCGTCTAAATTTTACTGCTATGTGATTTCATAGCTGATTTGGGTCCCTTGTAGTTCATCAGCAGGAATTGTTTAATATAAAGTTAAGCCATCAAGGTTCATTGATTAAAAGTTCAACATTGTGGAGAATCAATATCCTGAAGAACGAGACTACAGAAAATTGTTGTATTGGAAACAGATACAGAGGAAGCATTATATGCTAGGTCCACTCTTGAAAACATTACACAAGCATCGCCACTTTTTGGATGGCCTTGCAAGTGCTGTTTGTTTTGATGTTTTCTGTTAAGAAGAACTTTCAAGTATGAATAGCAGGAAGTAGTCATTTGAAGATAGGTTATTTATTTATATGCTATACCTGGACTAAATATGCTAGAGAAATTTCGAGGGAGTCCAAGTGACATTGTGGGTTTCAACTTCAATCGAAAATTGTGGCTGTTCCATTGTTTATCTATAAAGGAGATGAGCATTTCTTGACTTGTTTTGATTTTTATTAGTATACCTAGCATGTAGTTGCTTCTGATTTTCCTTGTCATTTCACTTTTGGTTTGTACATTAATAATGTCAGATCTGATATTTCCCAAATTTGCTAAGTTCTCAGTATGACTCTATTAGGCACCATGATTATATGTCATTGTGGAATATCACTAATGTGAAAGTTGACTGCGCTGCATTTTTAACCTTGTTGCTTCATTCATTTTCTATTTCTAGAGCAACCAGTTAAACGCAGAAAGAGACACAGGAGGAAACATGTTCAGAACCAGGAACCATGCCTGATGAGAGGCGTCTATTTTAAAAATATGAAATGGCAGGCAGCAATTAAAGTTGACAAGAAGCAGATTCACCTAGGGACTGTTGGTTCTCAAGAAGAGGCTGCTCGTTTGTATGACAGGTAGTAGGCTAAAGTTTGCATTGCTTTTCACGAGTTCTTACTTTCATCAGTACCGAGACCCATGCCATATCTCTTTTTCCACAATATCCTTTCTGCAGAAAGTCTTGTCCAATTCTTTGAGTAACTAATTGATCACTGTATTCCAGAATTGTCATTGATTATATAATTTGTTTTTCAGTTATATTAGGGTGCAGAAGTCTTTTCTCTTTCATTGTAATAAGAGAATATTGGATAATCTTTAGGATAGAAGTAATGCATATCTCTTGCTTTCTTTTTGGGCTTTCTTATTCCACATTTAAATTAATTTCGTTCTTGCTAGAGGCAATCAGAACTTCCGAAGTAAGAAAGTAAAGACTTGAAAAGGGAAAACTATAGCTTAGCTTCGTGGTTGCAACTAACTTGTTTATTCTTGAATCTTGATAGAGAAAACTACCTCCTACTTTATTAAGATGAAGTTAGGAACAAGTCCCATTCATCCACCAAATCAACCACTTTTCCTTGGAACGTGTCTTAGGAATCTAGGACCCCGCAGCTTGAGGATGTTTACAGTTTCATTTTTCTATTTTCCTTTACAAACTATTTCCGTTAGATGGCCAGACATCATGTTCTAACAAGAAGAGCTGTCTAATATCTTTCAGGCCAATGCCCGTGACACCCTTATTGCAACGGCTTGTAAAGCCCTACCAGTCATTATTGTTGTATTGTATTACGTATGTTCTATTCATGCCCGCTGTTTAAATGACAAAAATGATTGGAAACCATGAAACTTTTCAATTATAAAAGTATGAGATGAGAGTAAGGCAGTACATATGGGAATAGACAAGACAATAAAAATGGCATACGCATATGCAAACAGTATTGAGCACAAATTGTTAACATTTGCTATTCTACATCTAAGTGATAACAAAAATATAAACCTTCCATTTTCTGGAAGGGAAAAATATATCCTCACTGCACACTTCTGGTAGTCAGCCTTCCTCTTAGGGTTAGGTTCCCATTGCTCGTTCTTCTCATAGCTGCTAGCAGTCCATGCAGGTTTAGCATTGTGTGTTTAAAAATTGTTATCACAGGATGTCTTCAAAGACAGACCTTGGTCAGGTTTGGTCACTAAACATATCTGGGGTTCGTCTGAAGGTTTTCCATTTATGCAGGGCTGCTTTCATGTGCGGGAGGGAGCCCAATTTTGAGCTCTCAGAGGAGGAAAAGCAAGAACTTAGGAAATTCAAGTGGGATGAATTTTTGGCAATCACTCGCAGTGCAATTAACAATAAAAGTAATATTTCGCGCCTGGTCTTTTTCTTTCTAATATATGTTGGCAGAATCTAATGGATATGCTGTTAATGATTATTCCAGAACACAAGAGAAGGATCGGGGCAGGTTTGCAGAAGAGATCAGAGACCACATTGCAGGATGGTGACTGGGACGCCAAGGACGGACTCAATGGCTTTTCAGCTTCAGAAGATGTGGAACCAGACTCATCAGCCTCTTGAATATTCTAGTTTCAGAACGAGACTGTCAATCCCATTCTAACAGTTTAGCTCTCCCTCGTCGGCCGCCTCTGTTTTTTTCTTATGCGCACAAGCCCCTATTAGGGCTTATGATGGTAAACTTCATCTTCCAGTAAGCATATATTTACAAATTTAACTCAATAAGGAGACAGAGAGTGCAGTATTTACATGCACTGTTGCTAATGACACTACCATCACTTGGAGAGCTATTAAATACACGGAAAGTTCCCTTTTTGGTCCGGTGATTGTTCCTCCCAACTCAGAAGCTGGAAGCTGCAGAATGCTTGAAACTTGGCTTCTAGAAGTAAAATTCCCTTGTATGATAATGAAAATGATCTCTGCAGTTAATGTTAATACTGTTTTTGCTAGTTTACTGTTTTGTTCAGCCCTAGTGCAGTAACCATGCATGCTATCATGAAAGAACAAGGATAGATGGATTGATTACCTCATATTTGAATAACTTAAGAGACCTCGAAATTCATTTTATCTAATAGTTATAAAACATGGATTGACCTGGCGGGTTATTATCCTAGGATAAAATAAAATAAAATAAAATAATCTAATTGATTCGATAAAAAAATATGGGATTTAGTTGTCCCGTGATCTAAACCAGAGACTAGTTTAGGTTTAAAAAAAAAATCTAACTGACTCGATAAAAAATATAGGTTGTCTTTATAAATTTTTATTTCAACATTTCATAGAAAAAAATATGAATTATGCATCTAAAGTTTATAATGGTTTTTTTTAATTAAAACATTATAAAAATAATGTGAAAATCACATTATACAACAAAAAAAAAAGAAGCTAAAATAATTCATAAATAGAAAAAAAACATTAAAAATAATAAAACATAATAAAGGAAGAAATAAATAGAATAAAAACCCTAAAGAAGAGTAATAGAATAAAAAAAAATGATTTTAGCTTGAAGGTTGATAAATCTCAACATTTTTAAATAATTATTTTTCTATTTTTTACTTTAAAAAAATCCATATGAGTAGTCTTATCATCAATTTTATTCCTTCTTTTATTATCAGAATATGGATTACATGAGGAATATGATTTTTATTTCAATCATTTATTCCTTTATTTGATTCACAAAATTAGGCAGGCTGCCTCTGTGCTCGAATATTATTTGGGCCGAAGTGAAATAGGTTCAGAACATGGGCCCAATATTTCGAAATCAGTAAGCCAGCAGGTTGGGCCGTTAAATCTGTAATAAAACAATCCATTGTCACCATCGCAAATCGCAATAGTCTTCATCCAGTCCTCCGCCTCCCTCCACCACCCCCACCTCCGCCTCCGCCTTCCGAAGTTAACAATCGGGGTAAAAGAAAATGGGATCAAGCGGTATGAAACCTCTAGAAGAAAATGCCAAACCGCCTCCGCCGCCGCCGCCTTCTTCGTTTTCGGAGAATTGGAAGGAGCGGATGCTCATCCCCACACTTCTCGCAGGTTTCTATCTGTCTCTGTATATTTTTTTTCTTAAAACATAAAAGGAAACTAATTTGAAATATATGTGAAGGGATAACTGGTGGAGGAGTTGGGTTGGTGTCTAAGCATCGAAAAGTTCATGGGCTCGCTAACATTTCAACAACTTATGCCACTAATTTTTCCATCGTCACCGGCTGCTATTGCGGTAAACATCTTTGTTTCTCTAATCTCATAACGTTGTTATCTTTTAACGTAGTAGTTTGGGAATGATTTATGGCCTTAAATCTGCAAGACCTGGAGCCTGCCTAGTAATAGAAGGGAGAGGATAACTTAGAGGGAATCTTTCGTTAGAGAACCTGATTTGTGTCTGAATGTTGATCATCATTTTTAATTTAAGGCATGAAAGACAACAGCGAAAATGTTTACATTTTCAGAAACATAACTGGATTTTGGTTCAAGGGCCATCATTTGTTTCTTGGAACTGTCTTAAAGTTGGAAGTTTTGTTATTGTTTGATTTTTCAGGTGCGCGTGAATTCGTAAGAGTAGTTCGAAAATCAGAACCAGATGATTTAGTAAACTCCGCGGTTGCAGGGTTTGGCAGTGGTGCTCTTCTTGGACGTCTTCAAGGTCGAGTTCTAATCTCAATCACTTTTATATGCTTGCGTGTCTTCATGGATGCACCCTATGTTATTCTCATTATCTATCCTTTGTGCGAAATTCTTTGCGGGGCATTATTCTTTCATTTCAATTTTAATATAGGCCAAGTATTCTTTAGTTTTGTGGGATCATTAAGCCACCGAAAAGACAGGAACATTTCAATGCTATCTGTTGGCTTCTTTGATCCTGCTCGTGAAGCAGATGTTTTCTTTTCATTTCTTCCTTGGCAGAACCTGTTGACCAAGCAGTTTGTTCATGGTGTGGTTGGCTGTTTTTGAGTTCCAACATTGAGAGCATTGTTCCACCTTTTAAAACAAATGCAAAGTAAAAACATATTTTTGTCCTATGATATGTTATAAATATGATGCCATGAATACAGTCCTCCATTCTATAATGCCAACCTTTATTGAAAGAGCCTAACGTAAGGAGATCTCTCCCTTTGAAAAACGAGGGGGGATAATTAGGTGATGTCTCCTGCATCTTCCTTTGTTGAGCTCCCTTCCCCGTCATAGTTTTAAGTGCTTTGTTTGTTTTGTTTTGTTTTTTTTTTTTTGACATTTTAGGGGGTCAGTTTGGTGCCTTCCGCTACTCGGTCATCTTTGCTGTTGTGGGCACGACGGTGGATTTTGCTACTATCAAACTAAGACCTGCATTGAGTAATTTTAAAGAATCTATATTCAAGGAAAAAGAGAAGAAACCTGGTTGGTTAAAGTTGCCAGAGTGGTCTCCCATACAAGTACTTGATGAGGAAGCGCTTGCTGCAAAAGAAGCTCGGGAAAAAGAACTCTATGCACGAAGTGCTCTTGGCAAACTTAGCAAGGAAGAATCTTGAGAGGCTTTTAATTTTCAGCTCACATATACCAATAATATGCCTTTTGTGCCTGCATATTCAAGCTGCTCGGCATTTCTAGCACAAACAATTTTTGTTCCTCTGGTCTTGTACATTTATATATCGATATATTTGAGCTTCTAGTTATGAATTATATAGTTCATAGCATCTTTTAGGAACTTGGTAAAAGGTTGTAATGTGATTGTCAACTTCTTTTTTCTACATGGTAAATTCTTGCTGAGAATGCTTGCTCGAGTTCATCAGAGTTTTTGATTTATGTTGCTAAATTATTTGCAAGTTTTTCTTAAGTGGTCAACTTTTAAACCTGTTTCAGAATAGAAAGAGACTAGCCTTGGTGCCTGTGGCTAATTGCCGGCCTGAACTATTTTTTTACACAAAAAATAATGTTTAGCTACCGTAAACTTTATTTTTAAAAAAAAAGTGTGATCAAGGTTATTCACCCTATTAGGTTGAATAAACTAAATTTATTTTAATTAGACAAAAAAAAAAAACAATAATACATAGATGAATATTTTTTTAAAAAAAAATGACTATAATAACCCCAAAAAAATATTTTTTAAAAAAGGGGATAAATGATGCATGTCAATTAACAACCCATTAAGTACAAAAGAACAAAATAGAATAAATAAAAAATATAAAAAATGGATCTTGGTTAACCTAAGTTAGCTTAACAAACATTTAATCTTGGTAATCAAAGCCGAGCCAACCTGGTATGTCCTTCCAAACCAGTGGTTTAAATCATGAGACTAAAATAACCTGATAAAAAAATAAAGAATATTATAATTTTTTTTAAAAAAATAATCATGATAACGTTTCCAACTCATTACCCGGGTCATTAGACCCAAAGCAGCTTATTTGAAAAACTCATGAAATTCAATTCTCAACTAATCAAATATTGAAGGGTAAAATTGAAAAAAAAAATTTAATATACAAAAGGTTTTAAAAATATCAATTAAAAGAATAGAGATTAAAAATAAAATACAACACAATTCTTATATTTAATTGAAGGGTGAAATTAAGAATCAAAATTTACTTAGCAAAAGGACCCAAAAAAATCAAAAGAACAAGGATCAAAACTAACATTAACAATAAAAATTAATTTTTGATTAAAAGGTGAAATTGAAAAGAATAATAATTGTTACAAAACGGCTAAGAAAAAAAAATTAGAAATCAAAACAATAATGACCAAATTGGAAAACATAATATTATCAATTTGGATTTAAAGATGAAATTTAAAACCAATAAAACTTTTACAAAAGAGTCAAGGAAAAAAAAATAGAAATAAAAAGAATAAGGACCAAATTTAAAAATATAATATTTGGTAAATTGGGAATGAATAATGAAATTGAAAACAAATAAGATTTCTACAAAAAGGGTCAAGAACAAAACATAAAATATAAAGACTGGAGTTAAAATACCAACAATAAAGAAGGTCAAATTATAATTTTCAGGAGAGGAAAGAGAAAATAAAAGAAAAAAAAAAGCTAACTAGCGACAAATCGGACTATTGACACCGACACGCGTCGCTTCAAAGAGAAGACAACACGATGACTTCCAATTACACGGCAGAAAGTCATTTTTGAACACCAATAGGCACCGTCTAAAGTGCGCGGTCATCTTCCACGTGCCTGTTCTATTTTTTTATTTAACCAAATACCAATTTGCCCTTGAGTTAACTTAATAATTACAAAAAAACATTGTGAAAAGATAAAAAGGCCTCTGACTCTAAGTTTATTTTTTCGTTATTAAGGGTATTTTTGTCATTTCACTGTATATTTTAATTGTTTATTATATTTTTATATCTGGTCAAATATCAAATTACCCTTCAATTGACATTATAATAACAAAAAAACCATTATAAAAATACAAAAATATCCCTGATGTCATTTTATTTTTTTTCACTTTCAAAAATACTTTACCTAATCAATTTTATAATGACAAATAAGCAATATCAAAAGACTTCAATACCCTTACAAATAAGGGTTGAGTTTTTGGGGTGGAGTAACATAAACACTATTATATTATTCTATTGAATAATGGTTTTGAGCATGTAGTTCCAAAGTTTTTCAAAGGTGCTTTAGCTTCTTTAAATATACAAATTCATCATGAAACAAACAGCCAGCGAATGAAGGTGGAGACATCATTTGGAAATTGGGACTGCAATTTGCCCATATATTCTTAACCTTGGCTAAGCACAGCCAATTTTTCACTCGAGATCTTCTGAAATGTTTTTCATCCAACCATGGAAGACAGGGTTAGAGGTACTGTTTGGCTTGCCATCCACCACATTTTCACCCCAAAATCTCTCCTTTCCCTCTTCATGTTAAAGCATGCATGCCCACCATTAGTTTGAATATCGAAACGATGTATAATCTGCAAGCAAACAAATTTACTAGTCTCTTATCGTCGCCTAAACCAACTACAATTACTCGTCATCCAGCCCTTTTGTTATCTGCTCTCGATTAATGATAAAAAACCAAGAGATTGGTAGCGAAGGAAAAGGAATCAAGATGTTAGGGAGGGACTGCTGCAATTTCCATATTTCAATACATCCACGAGATGGACATCAAAACTACTAAAGCTGTTCTAGATGATGCAATCTCGCATTGCAGAAAACATGATGTCCAAACATTCATGTCAAAAGATAGAAAACAGTAGCAACAAAAGGTAGATTACTGGTCTTCATTTACATGTGTCAACGGGTGAACAACCTGCAATTTCTCGCGTTGGAGTTGAACAGCTTAAAACGGGACCAAACTACATGAATTTCCCTGTAATGCTCTTGTGATGTTATGTAAGCAGAGAGACAAGAGAGACAAACTCCAGCGTCACCCGGCCTTTGGACCTTGTGTTGATGACAAAGTGCTCTGGATATTTTCTTAGCAACGTAAGCAAGCCATACCATGGTTTGCCCTTGGCTTCAGGACCCGTCCAGTCCTCAGATGTGAGATATCTCCTTACTCGAGAATGATGCCATATGCTGCTATATTGCTCAACCAACTGTAGGAGAGGACAAAACAAGCAAAGTGAACGAGTGACGGCATCCTAAAGCTCAAATCTGATCATACAGAGGAGCGCACCCAAAACAAGGACTAGAAAAAACTGGGCTAGCATCTATGAGGATATATTGAACAACAACCAATGGAGTCTGGAAATACAAAATGCCACAATGGCCCCTTTATGTTCCATTGCAAGTGGGATGTGCAAAAATAAGAATGAAACAGCAGTGACATGCAGATCAAAAAATTGCCAAGGATGGTTCTAGGTAAAAATTGTAGACTGTTCTCTTCAAACAGTATAACCACTAGTGCAGTGACTAAAATAAACATTACGTAATATATGTTCATATAATTTTTTGAAAAGCATAGACGGGTTGAAGTTCTTATCCAGCTTATAATTTGTTAACAGGGGACTCCTTAAACACAAGAGAAATGCCATCTTGCATGCCGAAGCCTCTGAGTTCAGAATGAGTGCAAGGCATATGTGCATTTATATAACATGGGTGGAAACAAGAGTGCAATTCTCCCTGTCCCTATAAGCTAGAAAAGAAAGAAGCATGTTTTTTTTTTCAAAGTAGAATTGACTTGTCAACAGAAAAACCTAACATCATCAGTCTGCATGCCTTGACAAAAGGTTTTCCATGATATAACTTTATAAATTGCAATGGATTCTTTAATACTGATCAGGGATTTCCAAATAGTTTAAAACAGAAACAAATCTTAAAGTCTTTTAACTATTTAAAAGAAAAAAATAATTTAGCAACTCAAGCAGTTTTTGTGAGATGGTAACCAAGAGAATGAATTTGCAGAAGCATTTTGAAGACAGCAAAGCAGTTTTTGTGAGATGGTAACCAAAAGAATGAATTCGCAGAAGCATTTTGATGACAGTAACTAACCTCAGCATGAAGTTTCTCCATGGGCATCCATTCTCCAGGACCACAAAGATCAGATAGCACAGTAGCAACAGATGATACTACATCTTTTTCCTCTAACTGCAGAAGTTGTTGATTGTCAGACTCGCGATCAATCCTTGATCTTCCCTCCATCTTCTTTTCTCCTGGAACCGGAAATGGTACCATGACAATGAAAAAGCATTTTAACAAGCACATGCTTTGTATCAGAGTGCACAGCATTCAGAGATATACAAGTGCAAACCAACAGAATATGAAAATCTAACATGATCAACAAGTCAAAATATAATGTCTAAAGACACAAGAAAAAAAATGTAAGTTTGAAAGACAAACACAAATTGAAATGGAAAAGAAAATTGGAAATCCAGAAAGGCAAGTAGAACAGCAAAGATCCATGCATTATGCCTCGTAATTCCATAAAAGAAATGAACATAACTCAAAAAGTGTGCCAATAAGCAAATAAATCAATTAGCTTGTCCTCATCCTAAAAAATTTAATCAGTATTTTAATAAACCAAAAAAAAGTAGAAAATTCTTGTGCTTTCATTCCAAGGTCTCCTGGCTAGCTAAACTAAGATAATGGGTTAATAATAGGAGCGGGAGGTTTGGCCATGGAAATCTATACAGGAATCTGTATATAGAACAGCTACAGCTGACAGCCATTTTCAACAGCTGGTAACCTCTTAACTTTTAAGCCATAGAATAACTAGATTCATTAGCTAACAATAATCAGATTCTCCCATCCCTTGGAGTTATTAAAATGGAAAATAAAGGAAAATCATGCAGTATCACAACAAAAATCGAAACCCAAAAGGATATGATTAAGCCAATGATTTTTTAACTACAGCTATCATTAAGAAAACAAAAGCAAAAAAACAGCCTCATGTTAGAAAACTAAAATGCAAAATTAACTAGTATAAGTTGCCATTCAAATCTTTAACCTGAAGTTGGAACACATCCATACTCTAAACAAAGTAGCAATCAACCTCACAATTTTACTGCCACGAAAGAAGAGACTACTAGCGATAATCTAGTCTCAAAACCATCATACAAACCCAATCGCAAGCTAACATTTCACATCCTCCCTCACCCCACGAAAACTCTGCGAAAGAAGGTAAAACTATAAAGACAAACCACCAATTACAACAGTATCTATCAAAATTTCAAACTGCAATCCATAACTCATGCAAATATCATAAATTTACTCAATTCAAGTACCGAACCTCGTCCTACAATTCAAACATATAACACAAAAACATAACTTTGTTCCCGGTTTCTCATCCTCAAGAATTTTAATCAAAAACTTTAGAAATCCATGAAACTATCATAAGAGAACACAGATTACAATTACTTCTACAATAACTAACCTACAGCTCCAGCCATTCCTGCTTTACCACCAGACCCACTTCCATATCCATACCCTTCATAACCCTCTCTCCTCATCTTCTTCCCACCACCACCACTGCCACCAACATCCTCCTCATCATCAAACTCCTCCTCGTAAAACTCCCTCGCTCTCCCCTTCTTAACCGTCGCAACCGAAACCGGTCCCACCATCCTATCCGCCCCACCGGAATGATACCCATACTGCGGCACAACCGCCACGTGGTGCCTAGGCGCTAACGCCCCGCCCAAAATACTCCTAACAGGGAGCAAAAAGTAAAACTCTTTATCTCCGATTTGCAACAGATCTTGTGAATCCAACTTGACCGGAGGGTTTCCTGGGAGGTGGAGTACGCCTTCGACTAGGCAACCGTTCTTGCCGAGTACTTCAAGTGCGAAACGGCGTCGCGTGAAATCGTAGAAGATGCGCGCGTGGTGGCGTGATATGTTCATCCCACCGCCAAGGCTTGAGAGGTCGACATCGACGGTGGATTTTTTCGAGTTCCGGCCTAAGATTATTGAGTATGTTTGCATATAGTACTCGAAGTCTTCTCCTTGTAGCTTCGCAAATCCGGCCTCTACGTCGCTTCCCGTCGCTCCCATTTCTTTCCGACTGGAAGAAATCGACCCTGATTTAGGGATTTTGGAATAAACGACTCGTCGCTTCGCTTTTCACATACAAGACAACAAGAGAGGAAGCGGACTCTGCTCAGGACGAAAAGCAATGGGGTTTTAAAAAAATTATATTTTCATTTTGAGAATATATTACTAGTTTTGTTACCAGCATAGGTTAAATATTTTTATTTTTTTTATAAAAAATTATATATTTAGATTTTTTTAATATATTTTTATAATTTAATAAATTTATACACACATTTAATTAAATAAAATAAAAGTTATACATACTAATAAATAAATAAAAAACCATTAATGATATTTAAAAATTAAAATTAAAATTAAAATTAAAAAATAGATATAAATCAAAATATTTAATCTCGTAAGATAGGATATTTATCCGATCACGTTTACTAATTTTTATTTATTAAAATATTTTTTTATTTAATCAAACGATAATAGAAATAAACAAACATGTTGAATTAAATGAATAAAATAAAAAGAAAAAAATAATATGTAAAGCTGTACATGTTAAAAATATCATATGAAAATAAATATTTTTTTATTTCAAAAACATAATTCATCTATATAAAAGATAAAAAAAATTATAAATGAATCAGAAATTTTTTTCTCAAAAATTACACGCATAATAAAAAAATCATAATTATTTAAAAGAGATTCTCCAAAAAACAATAAAAGAAAAAATAGATATTAATATAAATATAATTAATTTTTTAAAAATAAAAATAAAAGCACATTAACTAAAATATAAAAATTAAAAAATAAAGTCAGCGCGTGGCAAGTCAGGCCATCCCACTGCCCATTTTATCAGGGCTCACGCATAGGCCTACCAGGGGGTTATTTTCTAGGCTTTTTTTTTAAATTTTAATATGCATCTAGGACAGAAGACATGTTATCTGTTTTATCTAGATTCATGCAAGTGTGATTGCTGAAAAATTAGGTTTATTTTTTTTTTATCTAGAAACTTGTTTTTGACCCAAAACATATCAGAAATTATGATAAACTTATCCATGACCTTAAAAAACCTCCCAAAAACCAAACTAAACCCGAAATAAAAAATCAACATGAGTTCGTATATATTTTTTCATGAATTTTTAAGGTATAAAAACATCTAATATGAACTCTTTTCATCAAATAAAACAATTTGAAACAAATATCTTCTACTTTGATGATTTAAATCGGTATCAACGATATGTATCTCTTTTTATCATTGAAATTCAGTGATTTCTCTCTTTTTTTTCAATCAAAAATAAAAAATAACAAAAATAAATTTTTGTATCAAAATAAAATTAAAACAACTTCTAGGAACCGAAATTGTATAGCTTGCCTTATTATTTAAGTTGAATCAAAATATATATTTTTTTCAAAACTTATGACATGGCATCTATATTTATCATTTTTTTCATTTTGATGGCCTCCTTTTTAATCTCAGCCTTTTAATGAGAATTTGAAATCACCGAAATTAAACTTAATCACCCAAAAAAAAATTAAAAAACCAAATTAAAAAAATATAAAATTTTGAACAGTCTGTATAAGGTAATATATTCGTCCCAGTTTCTTTTTTAATGAACTTATAAACGGCGCCGTTTTGAACTAGGGATAAAAGTCCCTGGTTCACAAAATAGGCAGCCATACACAGATCTTTATCTCTTTCTTCTCGCTAGCCCTCTTCCCTTCACCGAATTGGCTTCTCTCCAATCTCCACAAGTAAGTGAACTTCTATTCACCTTCCTTTTATTTATATTGCATCACATGTAGGTAAAATTTATTACTCTGAATAATTATATATTGTTTTCTTTATGAATTTATTGACGAAATATTATTTAATTTCATAAAATTGATTACTCTGAATAATTATATATTGTTCATGGTAAACTTTAATTGAAATCTGTGCTTTTGTTTGATCTGTTTCAGCAACAGTAAAGAACAAATTGGTGTTGGAACTTTGATCTGTTTTTCAATTTTGTCTTTCGGCACAGTATGATCCTTTTATAAATTTATAGTAAGCGATGATGAACTGCATGATGAACCACTTCTGTCATTCTCTTATACAATTTGTTCTTTTTTTAAAGTCTGGTATAGTTCTTTTATGTGTTTGATCTTCTACATCTCTTTGGCATGACTCATGGATTGGCTCTACTTATCTCAATAATGCCTTTGTGAATTCGTTTGCTTTAGCTTAGGACAAGCGTAGCAGAATTGCTTGTATGGTTAATTGGAGTAGCAATTCAAAGTGGTGGAAACTTAAGTGAAGAAGACTATTACTGTCTAGGGAATTAATTCAAGAGATCTGACTTTTGATTTCACCAGTCCATCTGAATGAAGAAAAAAGAGATCTTCTGGTTTGGACATATGATAGCAAAGGACTTTTCCCAGTTAAGGCCTGCGATCATCTCGTGAATTCTGTTATGCTCTTTTTTTGGTTAAATCTAGCACCTCTAAAGTTGAAGCATTCACATGGTTAACAGTGTTAGATAGACTAAGCACTAGAGACTTTTTTGCTCACCGAGGAAATCTTTTCTGTCGTGGAGAATTGTTTCCATTTTGACGTCTTCATAATGAGACATTATCTCATGTGATGCTTCGTTGCCATGGAATATGGTTGCTTTGGGATAGAATTATGAGTAGGTGGGGGTGTGGTTTGAATTATGCGATATTTAGTTGATGAGTTGTTTCTTGGAATGGGAGTTTTTGTTACTGGAAAAATGCAAAGAAGCCAACCCATGAATCATGCCAAAAAGATGTTAGGTTTAGCCTCCTAGAGGAGCTAAGTTCATATCAGGGTATAAAGCTAGAAAATGTAGCTTTTTGTGTTGGTATTATATTTGAGCAGATGCAGTTGCTTTTGGTAGAAGTCAATGATGAAGAATTGAACTTAACATAAGAGTTATTTGTCCAAAATGTTAATTGTTTTGGCTCAACTGATAACATCCCGTGGGTCAAGTTTAGAAAAAAAGTTAAATTTTAGTACTGGCTTTTGACATATCGGGTTTACTACTCTTTCAAGTTGGGACCTAGGAACAAGAAATATCAGAACTCCTAGAACATAGAGGAAAAACAATGTAGTTCAGTTTTTAACCTATTAAATATGGAATGATGAAATTAGGTTAAAAATGGAGAAAGAAAACTGGTCTGAGTTAATCAAGTTAGCATGACAAATATGTGACTTAGGTAACAAGGGGCAAGTCAACCCGAGTTAACCGGTCAATCTTGTGGGTTAGGTCATGAGATCAGTATAACCTAATAAAAAAGAAATCAAATAAAACACAACCTATTTTTTTAAAAAAAAAAACAATGTCGAATGATGAAACCGGAAAAGAAAATAAGTAAAAAATATATATATCAAACCGCGTTAACTTTTCAAACTCATGACTCAAGTCATTAGACTAAAAGCATCATACATGGAAAAACTATGAAGCGTAATCCTTAATCAGTCAAATATTAAATGATGCAATCGGAAAAAAAATTTCAATTATACAAAAGTATCGAAAACAAAAAATAGCAATTAAAAAAGTGATAATTAAAATTGAAATAAAAAATAAATTGGAGGACAACTATGAATTTTTTATTGAGGGTGAAATTGAAAAGAAAAATTAATTTAATAGAAGGACACAAAAAATCAAAAGAATGAGGATCAAATCAGAAAAAATAATATATCATAAATCTGGACTAAAGGACAAAATTGAAAAGAAATAAAAATCAAAAGACCAAATTAGAAAAAATAATATATCACAAAGTGGGATGGAAGGATAAATTTAAAAGCAAATAATTTTTTTACAAGAGAGCCCATGACAAAAATAAAAAATAAAAAAAATAAGGATTGAAGTAGTCATACTTAATTGTGATTATTATTATTTTTATCTCAACAGGACTTTTTAATCAATATACATACAATGAAGCATGTTGTAAAGATTATGGTACTGCTTGTGGCCATCTCTGCCTGTTGGATTGGGCTCTTGCAAACTTCCATTATTCCACGTAGCCATACCTGGTTGGTGAGTTTCTGATTCAAGTTCATAACTTATACTTCATGGGTCTTCTTGTTTATTATTGAATTATATATATATAAAAAAAAAAGACTTGTTGATTCATGTGCATGCTTGTTTTGCCTTTTGTATTTGTCGGGGATTATCGTGCCCTATTTTCTCATTCATCCCAGCTTCCCATTTATTTCGTTATATCACTGGGATGCTATGGTCTATTGATGGTTGGAGTTGGCTTGATGAATTTTCCAACTTGCCCTCAAGAAGCACTGCTATTACAACAGGTATTTCACTTCTGTTTTATTAATCTTGTAGTTTATTTCTAAAATCTCCTTCTCTCCCCGTTGAGTTGGGGAAGCTGTTTCTATCTTGAGAAACAGAAATAATAGCTTGTCTAATTGAAAAGATTTTGACCTTATATCTAACATATTACCTTGTTTTAGACAACATCTTTACAAGCTTGCATGGTCATGACGGTTTGGGTGTATGTAATGCTGCCCTTGTTATCAATTCGATTGCATGTAACAAATGATGGTTTTAATCAGCACAGCACCCATTATTTTTGACACATTTTCTGTAGTAATTGGTACCTATATTGATGCCATACAAGTAATAGAATTCAGGATGGAAATACTGAAGAAGACTTGTTTGATGGGAGTACCAATCTGATAGATGTTGAATGGGATATTTGGAGGCTCCTAATATATTGCTCTGGGTCATTTCCTTTTCATCTTTTCACAACATTGAAGCTTTCATAGGACTCTGTCAACGTGTCAAATTGATTTCCAATTGTTATTTTATTTTCATAATGTCCCATCAGAACATTTTTGTGCCGATCATTTAACATTCAGTTTCTCTTCATAGGATATTGTTGAGGCCAAGGAATTTCTAAAGCGAAGAGGAGTAGATGTTGTTTCTGAATGATAAATTATTGCAGTTTTGTGCTATCAAAACCTCTGGATTTTCACTTGATCTCCGAGGTTTTTCTGCCCGATCAAATTTTGTGAAGAGTTGCACACCGCTAAGTAGGTTTTTGGGGTTCCAGACCAGCCTCGGGACTAGATTTTTCTCTTTAAGCTCTTGTTATTTTGCTTAGGTGTAATCCTCTGATCCATTTGTGCCTTACTGATGGCATTATGTCTTTATACCATTATGCAGAAACTAAAGCATGAATCCTGTTCGCACACTGTTATTGTTATACTTGAAATCTTACCTTCGGATACAGTTGTTTGTCACAGCAACGAAAATGCTACAAGATTTCCAATATTCGTCCCATGCCAAGTTTCTTCATAGTAGTTGTATCCGTCGATGTGTCTTGGCGAGCTTGCCGGCTTGTCGCTAAACTGAAGCTTGTAGAGCAATGCTTTTGAAATGAATCTTGCGTCTTCCCATGAAAATGTGTATTAGATTAACAAGTCGTTGTATCAAATTTCAAAGCATTTAATGAGCTTGAGAGTGAGTTTTATTTTTTATTGATTTGACGTTCTACATTTTTTATCAAATTTCAAAGCATATATATATATATATATATATAGATAATTTCAAATAAAAAGAAAAAATATATATGATACATCCAAATGTGATATTGTGAATGTTCAATTACGTCATAAAATTAAATAAAAAACTTTTAATGTAGATATCAATTAAATCCCAAATGGTTGAGATTTGACAGTATTATTAATTCATCATCCCTAAAAAACGAGCAATTAAATGTACATGACATATCACCAATATATTAATTAATACTCTAAATGAAAGTAATGTAACTTTTTTCACATATTTTTTATTGTTTTTTCATTTTTTTTAATTCCCTGCATGTTTTTTTTTCCATTCCTCGCATGTTTTTTTTTTCAAAATTATTTTCTTCTTTTTTCTTTTTTGTTTTTGTATTTTTTTAAAAAATTATCTTTATCGATTTTATTTTTTTTATTATTGAACTAGTTGAAATTTTAGTTTTATAGTTTTTTTCTTTGAAACATTGTCGATTGTTACAGTATTTTTCCATATGGTTTTTGTTTTGCTATAGTATTTTTTCACATATTTTTTATAAAAATTATCTTTATCGAATTTCTTTTTTTAATATTGAAATGGTTAAAAATTTAGCTTTGTAGTTTTTTTCTTTTAAAACATTGTGATGGTTTTTTTCTCGTGTTTTCATATTTTTTTTCCATTCCCCGTATGTTTTTTTCTATTTTTTTTTTGTTGTTGTTTTGTTTTTTTTTCATTCCCTAAATTTTTTTTCTTTTTTCCTAAAATCATCTTCTTTTTCTGTTTTTTGTGTTTTTTTAAAAAAATTATCTTTGTCGAATTTTTTTTTACTATTGAACTGGTTAAGAATTTAGCTTTATAGTTTTTTTCTTTGAAACATTATCGATTGTTACAGTGTTTTCCCATATAATTTTTGTTTTGCTACAGTGTTTTTTTACATGTTTTTTTTATAAAAATTATATTTGTCGAATTTATTTTTTTTAATGTTGAGATAGTTAAGAATTTAGTTTTGTAGTTTTTTCTTTTAAAATATTGTGGATTGCTATAGTGTTTCTCCACATAGGTCTTTTTTCTTTTTTTTTAATTTTTTTATATATAATGTTTTTCAAAATTATCTTTGTTACTTCTATTTTTTAATATTAAACTGGTTGAAAATTTAACTTTGTAAGAGTCCTCACATTCATTACAAAAGACCTTCTGTAGATATTAGATATCGGTCACCTAACTTACCAGACATCACCTGCTACTACCATAAATAATAGTCACATGCGTTGCGAGGCATCACCTGCTTCCACTTTGGTACTCTTTAGATTTTTTATATCAAATCATCAGATATCTTGATTATAAAAAATAGATTGGATTACTTTAATTAAGAGATCAATTAATTATCTAACTCACCAGTTTTATTTTTAAATATTTTAGATTTTGAGACTCGTCCATAATAAAAGGAATTTATTGTATAGGTTTAACTCTAAAGGAAAAGAAAAGAAAAAACTAATAAAAAAATCCAACTATAGTCATGCTTATTAATGTATGCAATGCACT
>Ga0325414_1001165_pt1 | contig 24693 bp, 25 predicted proteins | sample PopdelMetagenome_8_FD_206183 | JGI IMG/M metagenome (GOLD analysis project Ga0325414, IMG submission 206183) | Populus deltoides microbial communities from Bellville, Georgia, United States - Leaf-PdKOR-R3 | ecosystem: Host-associated > Plants > Phyllosphere > Phylloplane/Leaf | place: USA... | reverse complement strand
ATGGCTTGGGGACCGGCCAATGAGTCTGCACTGCTTGTTATATAGGATGGCTTGGGAACCGGCCAATGAGTCTGCACTGCTCTGGCAGCAAAGAAGAGATTACCTGCCCATTTAGTTGAATGAGCTCACCATCAATTCCACAACCAGTGGGTGTGTGCTTCCCAGCCTTTATCTTCACAGATTTTACCTGCACGAGTTTGAATTAGATGGTGTCAAGACAACTTGATTAATTCATTTATGAAAACATTTGCTGCCTCCTGAAGCATGCAGCATCCAATGCGGCGTGCTTCTTGTATGTACAAATGAATGCTTGAAATCACCCACAACCTCTGCATCTCTGAGAGTGAATACCTACGTAATCAGACCAAATACTGGCTAGTTTCCTTCTAACAAAACTCACATGTTGGTTAAAAAAACAACAAAATTCAACAGAGCCCTGCATGTATGGGCTAGTTCCTAAAATATCAATCAACTTGATGCTTGGAGTTTTAGATGCTCTTAAAAGAAAAACTTGAATAGCAGATTTTATAAAAAAAATTAAAATAACAACAAAGTGATCAAACAGGCAAGGCGCAGCGTGACACATTTTTCTGATCTAAAACAAGAGCATTGGATGAACCCAACAATAAATAAAAGCATTGGAAGAGCTAGCCAACATCAATTTTACAGTCATCTAAAGTCCCTTTGTATTCAATTAAAATCTTGAAATTCATGCATACTTACATCATTGACAATCATTATGCAGCTAAATGCAATTAACTAGACTCAATTTGCTGCTTCATTTTATGGATGCAAAAGAATTAATAGGGGTACATGCTCTTACCTTAATATATTCAACATATGGGAGAGAGAGATGTTGACCCGTCTGCAATCGCAAGAAAAATCTTAGCAGCCTCCATCGCCCACTACCATGAACTAAGAGCATATCCATGGTGTTGTCATCATGCTCAGCCCTTGGTGCTACCACCTGAGAACTCTGAACAGTTCTGCAAGCATGATTGCAAACCAGGATACCAAGAAATTGTCCCTTTTTAAATTCCCATTTATCCTCAAGCCTAGGAATGACTTCCTTCTTCATCCCTGCTTCTATGTCATCTGATGGCCCTGGTAAATCAATAGGATTTTCTACATCCCAATTAGGTTCAGTGTCCCACTTTGGTTCCGCATCCCAAATCGGTCCAGGATCAGATATCGTCGAAGATATATCCTCTCTATCATTCATTGAGGCATTTCCCCAAGAACACCGAGAAGGGTCATGTGTAGTAGTCAATCCAGTCCATCCTTTATCGGCCCTTGATTTTGACCTGGTCCTTGGCCAGTTTGGAGTTGTTGACAGTGGTAACTGCGGATGAATAACTTCTGGCTCCGGCATGACATTTGTCCTCCCTAATGACAGGCGTTTTGCTTTTGGATCTAAGCCACGCACATAATCAGATGGTTCAGTGCTGGCATGGGTGCTACTGCAGGTAGTATCCATGTCCCCTCCAGACATTCGACTTGGAGTCATTATCGAGTCAATACTTGATAAGCTAGAGGCTCTGGGAATGCCATCTGTGTTAGATCTCCTCATCACATCAGTGTACAAGTCTGGCATGTCAACTATGTCTCCCTCAGCTGATTGTTTTCCTTCTCGATCCTCTTTTGATGCAGGAAGATATTCCACTTCATAGCTGTACTTTGGCATGCAAAAGAACTTAAGAAATCCAGCAACAAAATAACGCAATGGACCAAAGCGTTTCTGATATTTCTCGGAAAGTTTCAACACTACACATGGGAAACAAGTACAAGTGAATAATAAAGATTAGTATCATGCATATGAAAATCATAAGGCATCTCAAGCATCATGGGTCTTGTACAGAAAGTTTTTGTCTACACTCTGTAAAGGTCAATATATTAAATATTATAACTGGAAAAAGAAACAATGATCAACCACCAGCTCATACTGTTCACTAATTTGAATAGATAATTGCAAAAGTGCAATCCAACAAAACAAACAAGGGTGAATGGCTCAATTTATTCTTACATAATTGGGCAAGTCTCCAATATGTCCCCATGTTTCTAATTTGCTTAGCTCTTGGCTTATCCTCTCATAATAAGAAATCAAGATCTCTAGACACAGCATGTACCAAATATGTCTCAAACATCAAGCACACACCCAGCATTGTAATCACTACACACATTATAACAAAGCTCGTGAACATTTGAACAAAAATGGACACAAGTGTTATAACATCAGGATTAATAAGATCTAATTATCTTGTTTGCAAGTATAAAGCTCATAAGTTTATTTGGCTGCAGTATCAATAATGATATAAAAAGAATGAAATGAAACATGCTTAAAAACACCGACAAGACTGTTTTAAAATCTAAAATAGGCTACAAACCTGGATTTTATAAAGTAAACAGGAATTGGGCAATGAATTTTTTTAACAAATCTTGAAAAAAAAACAAAAGTATCAATTCTCTCACTTCTATATCAATTATTTCATATAAATATGTGTTTCAGAGGAACATTTATATGTACCAAGAATAGTTATACAAGGACATGGGTTTAAGAATCTTAAATTCATTTATATGGTTTTTTTAGAAATAAGATCAGCCTATAAATTTTCATTGGTTGTTTCAGTGTTTCCCCAAGGATTAATTGCAATATTGTGAACTCACCATCACTCACAAAGCCATAATATGAGACTGTCATTCCAAAGTGTATAACACCAGACTGTATCCACTCCACAGCAAAAACATCTGTAGCAGTGAGACCCCCCTGAAAGCAACAAAAATACATCCATGGTGAGCTCACAAGCATGATATGAAGTGGAATTTTCACAAATAAAGAAGTTTACTGAGGAACGTCATGAGACAACATGATTTCAGACTGAATGCACCTATGCATACACTCACATGCATGCGTGTGGATAACAGCAGCTTTTCAGTCAATACGTTTGAAGGTGTGATGGGATACTAAAAAGCTAACTCAATTTCTGAACTTCTTTTCTGTCATGCAAAAGGTTTTTACAGAAAAGGCGTTTACAGGGAAAGGTGTAGCATTCTCACTGGCAAAACAAATAATTATCTTGCAACTTGAAAACTCCAGCTTGACTAGCATAATAGACACCAGCTTAGCTGTATCAGTTCCACTAATCAAGTTGCAGAGAAACAACAGGAAGGCTTCTAATTCAAATAATTGGTAGAATTTACTATAGAATAAATGAAAAAAAGTCCAAACAACCTTCCAGTAGTAAATAAACATTCTCAAGAAATGATCTCATCACTGTTGAGTTTGGAAAGAATTTGACCCCCCTTGTTTTTCCTATAGAACACCTGGAACTAATCTGGATTACATGCCACCTGAATCCAAACTTCTTGCCCTGGATGGCATGCTAAAAAATGTTTCTGGTCTGATGTGAATATTCCAATTGAAAACTCCTGTTTCATGGCAGGGCACCAGGAGTATCGAGATATAGAAAGCATATGTTGCATCACCTAAGACATGCTAATATAGGAAGTATGGGCTCAAAAAATACAGTAAAGAGAAATCAAGATTCAGGACAGCATGGAGTATTCACTTCTGTTTGATCTTTTCTTTATTTTTATTTTAAGGTTAACCTAATCCACCAAAGCAGTTACCAAGAAAACACCACCACAATCTTGAGTATCGAATCGCACTCCTTCAGAAGCCCTATTGCTGCTTTACCCAAAATGAAAAATCTATGGAAGACACTCACCCTACTACATGCATCCCCACCCTCCCTTCCCTACCGATATACATCCATTCTGATCTAACCCTGAAACAGCAGCTCCTTTCTCATCCAACCTGAAACAATAGCTTGAATTTGCTAGCTGCTGCTACAAATAGTTAGATAGTTGCACAATTCCCAGTATAAACGAGGATTGAGTGGAACATACAACTATACCTTGTACCACATTATTGCAAATGTACAGAAAGGTAACATAATACAATAGTGCTAAAATTACAAATTGAAAATAAATAGAAGCGGTGATAAAATAGGGAAGCAACAATGAGCTTTGGCCAAGGTTGATTTAGATTTAAATCTAAATCTGGAGAGTGGGGTCTGGCAATAGGCACCAGAAGTAACTCTCTCTCTCTCTCTCTCTCTCTCTCTAATGGTATAATTCATCCCACATAGCTCAAGCAGTTGGATGACAATAATTATTTGACCATGAAATAAGTAGTTAAATCTTATTAACTTAATAGAAAGTCAGATGCTATCCAGAACTGAAGCAAGAAAACTGCATGAGCTAGTGCTATGCCCCACCCCAACCACACACATGTGCAAGGTAGGTCCATCCCCAAGCAATTAATGGTTTTCATACTGAAAAATAGTGTTAAACAGTCTCAGTTTTGACCAAGGAAATTCACAGAAAAAGCATTCATCTATGATAGACTGATAAAAACATTTCTGAACAGGATTTTCTAGCCATGAAAAAGAAAAATACCTTCACAATAGATATGGCAGCGGAAACTGGATCTCTAACCCCCAGAACAGTCCAAACCAGAGAATTATCTGAACCAGCAGGTATAATTCCAATTGGTATGGAAATTCCTTCTTTCTGGTTATCTCTACTAAGCAGACCATTTAGAACCTGCATGATTACAGAGGTCAAATAGCTTGTTCAACATACAGAAATAGACAAGTCACCAGATAATGTCACTATGCTCTCATTGAACACTGCCCAGATAATCCTTATAAGAGCAAATCATATTTTGCAACAAGTATCCTAGAGATTTGTAAAAAAATTACTTGCAAAATAATCTCAGAATTTAAGTTAGGCTTTCAGAAAAGGCAGGGAACGTTATTTGTGGGGTTCTTGCAAAAGTGCATGCATCTGTGAATGCATGACAGAGATGGAGGGAGGAGCCAAGGAGGGAGACCTGATCTCCATGAATGTGTATCCTCCAATCAATGACTAAGTAAATTAGAGTCAGAAATTTGGTGCAACCTGGCAGGGCTGCATAAACAGCAAAAGTTCAGCTAGAGAAGGACTGAGATAGTACATTATAGAATTCCAAATAAATGAAATCATCCTCACCATGCAAAATTTTCCTCTCCTTTATACCCAAAAAAATCCTAAGTTCTGTGTAATTGTGTGTTCTAAGATCCCTTGACTTCAACACCATCTGCTATTGTTTACCAATATCTAACAAATTTTCTCAACTCTTCAACTATGGGCATTTTCATCAGCATGCTTAGATGGTGATTGATATCTAACAGCAAACAATCCCATTCTCGAACAAATAACTAATCTAGACCAGGCCTTTTCTCTTTACCACGAAAATCTGCAACATATTCATATCTACATAGTCAAATACAACAAGTTGTCACAACATTTGCTATTATACATTGCCTTCAATTCTTAAATGCAGCTGATTTTGATGAAAAAGCCCAGCCCAGAAACCTGAAAAATTCAATAATGTAAACCAAGGCCCAACCTATGACTGGGAAAGCTCTGCTTCATTGGAAATGTTTTGATGCAGGAAAACTTGGTCATGATACGATGTAAATCTTTATCTCTTAACAAGTATTGGATACAAACCACCGCAAAGATCTAGATTTATTTACTCTTCCTCTCAAACAGATCTTGTTTCTTTTATCATGTTCTTCATGCCTAACTGTTAAATCGTGAAAAGTAACTATCAAGGTCATTAAATCAAATCCAGGACAAGGGCATGGAGTGCATGGCATGGTTAAATGAAGTCCAAGCAGGTAAATTATATTCATAACTGAACATTCAGTAACAAGAAATTAAAAATGGTTATTTTCATGAAAAGGTAAAAGACTGACCTCATTAATAATTCCATCACCACCAACGCATATAATCCCTGAAAGAATATGTAGTTGTCAGGTAAAGATGAAAGATGTAACATGTTATAAGGTGATGCATTGAGTAATAATACCATCAGGACAAGTGCTGATATCAACAGTAGAAGCAAGATTTTTAGCATGGCCAGCAGATGTTGTTTTGACCACCTCCAATTTAAACCCTGCAAGCTGTCACAGTTTACACTTTCGAATATAAATGATTGATATCAATATATATCAGGGCAAAGTGTGCATTAATTCGCCAAATGAAGTAATGCAAGAGAACAATCATACCAAAGAAGAAAAGAAACATGAAGTAAGTAGGATTAAAAAACAATGGAGTATCTATTAGATATGTTTATCGATTTAGAGAGGTGATTCATGCTTTCACGGGCAAGTTGAGGTGGAGGAAGTAGAGTTTCATGCTTCATTGGATTATCGTGTATTGGAAATTACATGAAAACTGCGAGCAAATACCAAGAACAGTTACGGACCTTAAATATTGGTTCTACTATTCCATGGAAAACTTTAGTTGAACGACCATGTCCAGACCGTGGATTTAATATGACAAGCATTTTGGGAGGGCACTTGCACTTGAAGAGAAGCTCAGGGGGAGGGTCAGTGGGAAGCGACTCAGAAGAAGCTTGCTTTTTTGATGAAGCCAAGGGATGAGGCAAACAGTTAATATAGCATTGCTGATCAGCAAATCCACCGACCCATTGAAGTGCCTCTTCTATGCTAGAAGCCAAGAAACGGTAGTCTTTGCGAGTTCTTTTAGGTTTAATAAAGCAAGACAGCCCACGAGAGCTCTTTTTTATGGGATAAGAATGCACTGTAAAATGTCTGAGACCAACATTGTATGACACCTGTCAAAGCCACATGGAGGGGTCATTGCTCTAGATCTCTATGGTAAAATCTTGAGTGCAGTTTTTTTGTTTTTGGAATGAAATGAGGATATTACCGAGATGACATGCTCAAGATGGAGCATATGAGAACCCCAAACTAAAGCCTTGCTTGTAAGCTTAGCATCAACTGCTTGCTGGTTGGTAATGTCAGCTTGGTCTTTAGTAGTATTGCTATGATAGGAGGAAGAGGCACTTCTCTTATCCAAAATGAGTTTCCCAGAGAAGACAGCATAGCCTAACAAATCAGAGTTTTCGTCTCCTGCAGCTGCTCCTCCACCTATGTCTATTTTGAGCTCATCAATCTTGGGTTGGTTGAATGGAAACGGATCATCAGCAACGACCTCCATACTCCTCTTGGAATTGGAAGCAGCAGCCTTGAGCTTCTTGCTGCGTTTCTGTTTCTCAGGAAAAACAATTGGGGACGAGTGCATAGCTATTTGAGAGCACAAGCTCAATCTCCGCTGAGATTTATTACTATTGTTGGTAGTAGCAGTAGTAGCGTTGGAATTACTACCCGGATCATTCCCAGACACGGCATTCCCACTCTTGCTTGGATGCATATCTCTGCGTTTGTGTAATAGAAAAGGAAACAACAAGACAAGGGACTTGTGATGATTTTCGATACACTTCTGTGAACATCAGACAAATTGTGACAAGATTGGAATGGTTGAATTTCCCTTGGTAAAATTACTTATTTAATAAAAAAAAAAATCAAAGAACTTGTAAGGAAAATGAAATCTCACACTCTCACATGAGCTGGAGGTGATACGATGACGATGACCAATATGTAAAAAATCCAAAATTGAGAACAAGAAAGGGCACCAATCAATTCAATCAATGATCAGATCAGCCTGCAAAAGTTCAATTCAATTCCTTGGGTAATTATTATTTTTTGTTACCTTTTCCGATTAGATTAGAATAGGGAAAAAGGCAACAACACGGAAAATGAGGAACGAAAAAATTACCTTAGAATGATGATGATGATGTCTGTGAGATTGTCATCATCATCTAGGCTCTACTGATGCGCTCTCGTCTCATCTCGTCTCAGGTGAAAATGAAGCAATTAGTATCATCAGGTGATGTGAGGTGAGGAAGACGAGGAAGATTCGTTAGTTGGTTCGTTCATTCAGGGCTAGAAAGAGGAAACTAGCATTCGGGTTCGGGCCCCTTTATTTCGGCCTCATATTATATTACCACTTTCTATTACCGGATATTACTTCCATTTTTTTTTTTAACAAACCTCAATTAAAAAAAATAACCCCAATCTCGTAAGCTTGCAAAAAGAGCTTAATCTAGGTTGATAATAATGTTATTAGTTTGTATTTTTTTTCTTTTACATTTTATAAAAAAACATATTTAATGTGTATCTTAAATTGAAGTTTATAATATAAATTTAAATAAAAATAATTTTCAATAAAATTATGATATAAATTTTGTTTGATCGTGAAGGCATGCAAGTCCAAAACTATAAAAAAGTTTGAAATGTAATAAAAATAGATCAATTTAGAAAATCAAAAGACTAAAGAAAGCAAACGCACTAGATGGAATAATAATATCCTTATTCTTATTGCTAATATTGTTAATGATTGATAGACAAATAATAATAAGCAAAGATGCAATCGAGGAAAGGAAATGAAAAAAAATCAAATTTAAATAAATAATTACTTTATTAGTTATCGATGTTTACTTGTATAGATAAATAAATAATATTACCACATGTTATAAAAATAGTAATAGTAGATAGAGGTGGATAAGCAAGGTTGAGTGTATGAATTGATGATTTCATTAAGTTAGGTATCGACTACTACACGACACAAGTAAAAAGAAGCAATGTGCACAAGGATTGTTAAGAATACAAAATAAAAAAGTACTCAACAGTTCTGGAAATGACTACATTCTTATTGAACAATCTAGGTTTATAAATAGCCTTTTACAATCTTAACAAAATGAGAAAAATATGTGTTCAAGAAACACTAAGCAATCCTAAACAATAAGGCTTATTTAAACTAAATACTTAATCTTAATAGAGCAAAATCTTCAATAGAATCCCCTACTAAAACCTTAAATTTCTTTTCATTCCCCCCTATAAATTAGCTCCCAGCTACAATTAGTTTAATTCAAGAATTTGGCAAACTCCCGACTCTGAAGCCTTTGAAATAAGGTTGTCAAAAACACATTTTTGACACGGCACAGAAAATATAAAATAAACTCGAACCGTAAAAACGGATCGTAAAATCGTAAGAAATTTTAAAATACATAAAAAAATAAAAATTCATGCTTCAAATAAAAATTCCTACATAGTTCAAGGCTTTAAGCACCTTAAAATACATGTTTCAAATAAAAATTCATACATAGTTTAAGGCTTTAAGCATCTTAAAATACATAATTTAAGTAACTTTTCATTAATTAACAATTAACAAACTTAAAACAAATAATCTCTTGGTGTTCAAGAATATGCACATGCACTAAAACGTCATTTCTTTCCCTTTCTATCTTCACATAATTGCATGATAATTCCTTGAGCATTAAAGTTGGGCAGAACAAACAAGATAATCAAGCAGATCCATATGTCCATATGCAATCTCACCACAGATCTTTTAAGCACAAGATATTCCAATTGCTTACTTTTTGTGGTGCATTATTACCCTTTGGGACTGCAAATCCTTCATTATCAAGAGGGATGTCAATAGATGGCCATTTTGACCGAATGAAAGCGCTCGTTATCCCAGCATTTCCATTCTTGAGAAAGCTCGAGAAGATGACGAACACCAGTATAAGTTGAAGCAACATGGACTGTGTCTTAACAACCTTTAGCATGATTACTGATCAATCAACCAATAACAATTCAATAGCTGTATCCCATAGTCAATGAAAATAATCAATCACAACGAAAAATCAACAAAAACAACCTACTATCCATGTTCAACTAGTAATTCTCCTCTAAAACCATATTTTCCAAAAACAAATAATTCAACAGCTGTATGCAAAATCAATGCCAATATATCAATCAATCACATGGATAAATCAATAAAAAAAGGAAAACAAACACTACTATTAATTTGGACCAGTGATTTCACTCTAGAACCATATTTTCATTCTAGGATTTCAAAACTTTTTTTAAGCTTTAAGCTCAAATAATCTACACCAACCAATTCTTTGTACAATCGATTTCTAACTCTAAAATCAAACAAACACAAGCCGTTTTGAAATCCTTCCATCAATCACAACTTATTCACAGAGCAGAACCATTAAGTTAAACATAGCCCCTTGATCTATCAAAATTTCTTTTCGATTTCTTCCTACAAAATCAACAGAAAATAATAATAATAATAATAATAAAATCCACAAATCCTCTAAATTTCTTCCCGATTTGAATAATTTCATGTTGCATACATTTTTTCTTATCATAGTCTACTTCTGGTCTATTAAAATCTAAACTTTCATCACCTCTAAATCATTAGCAAACCAAACCAATATTAAGCACAATAATTATCAAGAAATTAATTAAATTTAGTTCAACTAATTAGCAAATAACAATAAAAAGGTGACATTTTTTTTCCAAAACTCTCTCAGCAACGAAACAAAATGACATTATAAATGGAACTTACGGTACGGAGTGTAGACTGTAGAGGAAGCCTTTGATGATGGAAAAAACAAAGACCATTGTTGATGAAGAATGAATAGTCTGAAGATTGAAGAGCGCTGCCGCTGTTGATGAAGAGGAAGCCGTGAGTCATTGATGATGGGGAAGAGGAAGCCGTGAGGCGTGAGTTGTTACCAGGAGAGTGCTGTCGTTATTGATGAAGAGGAAGAGGAAGAGGAAGTCGTCTCAGCGTTAGGCTGTGAGCTGTTAATAGAGAAAGAGATTAGATTTAGGGATTTATAATTTTTCTTCTCTGTAGATTGTTTGTGTATCAGCAACTGAAAGAGATGAAAGAACGCGTAAATCGCCAAATAGCCGCTGGACAGCTGGAGCGTATGATTTTACAAGTCAAATCGTGATTTTAACAACCTTGCTTTGAAACACATTCAATGTGAGGGGTTTTGTCATCACATTTGCGAGTTGATCTTGTGTCCCACAATAAACCAACTCAACTACTCCTTTTAGTGTGAGATCATGAAGAAAATGGAAGCGCATATCAATGTGCTTGCTTCGACCATGTAACACAAGGTTTTTTGATAGTTTAATTGTGGATCTATTACCCTTTTTAACCCTAAACCCTAATATCCTAAACTTTTTTTTTTTTTGGAATAAAAGTTAAGTTGTATAGATCAAAAAAAGTACATGATATGAGAGGTATACCCCAAGTATTACAAAGGACCTGAAAGGTCAATAAAAAGGAAACAAGCTTGTACATCGAAAGAAAACATATAAAGCAATATAAACCGTTTAGGCGGTTGATATAGAAATAATCAAAACTCAGGTAAGATCACCGCTCAACTGGAAGGTAAAAAAGATGGTGCCACACGATGAGTAGCTGCCCGAGTTTTCATCTCTGGGATATCCTTCTTTTTTTCCCTCCTGGTAACAGTGTAAATCCAGTGTCATCACATCCAACAGATTGTGCAGCAGATAGAGATTCTGGAGGACGTGCTCGAGATGGTGTCATCTTAGGTAAATCTATGGTAGGTACCCTAGATGAAGAACTGGTTTCAGAAGAAGATGGTAAAGACATTTGCTTACTAGTAGTGCACACAGGCAATTTTAGTGGTGATGTCCTAACATGGTCGTTTGTGGACAGTAGAGGAGTTATCGATTTAACATCACCAAGATCAGATGGCTTCAGCTGAGGAATCAGAGGCTGACTCATTTGTGTCTGTCTTGTCTGAGGAATCTGTATCTGTCTCAGATGAGGAATCTGAGTCTTCAGAGGACATCTCATCTGTGTTTATGGCGGGGGAGGTAATGACATTACCTTTACCCTGATGACTAGGAGAGGCATCACCGTTAACTTGCTTATCACTTGTGTCTGTGGCAGGTGAGGCATTACCTTTATCCTGATGACTAGGAGAGGCATCATTGTTAACCTGCTTATCAGCTGAAGGCTGACATGAGTGACCAAAAACGTTGAACTTTTCACATCTCTTCGGCTTCCATTCATAGTTCACATGAACTTCTCTGATAGTATTGGAGAACTCAAGTTCAAATTTATGGACAAATGGTAGAGATGCATCTATCTCCACACACAACCGCGTATAGTCTAAGCGCTTATATCCAAGTTTCAACTCATCACAAGAGAGTGGTTGACAAACCATACTGGCTACCTCACTTAAACCCTCCTTTGTCTATAAAGGAAAAGGTAGATCATATATCCGAATCCATATTGGAAGTTTGGTGATCTTGTTCATGTCGAAGACAAACCCAGAATGCCATTTCTGAAGAATAATAACTTTCCCACCAAACATCCAAGGACCATTTTCAATGACCTTTTGTAGCCCATCTTCTGTTTTGAAATGAAACATTGTAAACCTATTGGCCAAGGATGTCACATCCTCAAGGCCAAACCTCTTCCATATCCTGTGAGCAATTGAATTCATAGCAAAATAAGGAAGCTTAAAACCAAGAAAAAAACCTACTAGGTAACGATGCCATACCGCAGAAGACTTCTCCTATAATCCCTTAGTCATTTTGAGACGAGAGCCAACCGACTTACAAGGGATGGGGTCAAGAGTGCATTGAGTGTTAGAGTCGGTAACTCTTATCTTATTAGCCCAAAAACCAGAGGGGGGAGTGGGTCGGGTAGAGGTTGGGGAGGCTGTGTTTTGGTGTTGGTTTGTGGGATGTTTAGTGGTTGAGGGGGTGGTGTTGGCTTTGGGTGTTTGGGTTTTCGGGTTGGAAGCCATAACAGATTCTGGCAGAGCTTCAACCAACAATTATTCACCAAAAATTCAAACAATAACAAATCCTAATGGTTTAAAGGTAAACACATATGTTATGCAGAACATATACAAAAATCAGCACATTTTAATGGTTGGATATCCACAGATCTCAATTATACCGAAACTGACTTGAGATTGACGACCTTCTATTGGACACATAGAAAATGTTGCTGGAGGATTTATTTCTAATCTCCACCGTTCAGAATGTGTATCACAACTAGGTGCAGCATATATCCAAAGATAAGCTTGATCCAACGGTAGACAAAGGATAAAAAGGCCGGCGGCTCTGACTGTTCCGAGAGAGATTTTTCCAGAAATCTTCAATTGACTACATTTCGCAGGAGGACTCAAATATGGACGATCCCTTTGGTCAAAATGTAGGCAATATAGAGTCACACAACATACCCAAAAATTAAGGTTGATCCCATGGTAGAACAAGGAGAAATTGGCCGGCAACTCTGACAGGTCTATGAGGGTTTTTAGAAAATTTCAAACGGTCAGATTTCTTAAACGGCAGCAGATTTGAACGATCCCTCCGGTCAGAATGTAGAAAATAGTGAGGTGCACAACATAACAAAACTTGGCCTCATCCAACGGTGGTCGCTGAAGATATGGCTGTCGGAGCACCGCCCCTTTGTATCTTTCTTCTTTAACCTCTCTCTAGCTTCTCTCTCTAGAAGAGCACAAATAAACCCCCAAAACCCTAGATCCTGGACCCTGGACCCTGAACTCTAAACCCTAACCATAAAACCAAAAACCCTAGACCTTAAACCCTAGACCTTGGACGCTGAACCCTGAATCCTAAACCCTTTTTAACCCTAACTTCTAACCCCTAAACCCTAAACCCTAAACCCGAAACCCTAGGGTTTAGGATTAAAAAGGGTTTAGGGTTTAGGGAGGGAGGGTTTAGGGAAAAAAAATGCAGAGAGCATGGCTGCTGCAGGCGATATGAGTCGCCGGCCTAAGCTTTGCTTCAATTGCCACTGTTTTCAGCCTCTCGCCATTGCAATCCGATCACCTCAACCATCACCACCTTTTCACCAAACCATTTTCCACATAGAAGATCTGACAACCCCTACACACTACCATAAAACTTTCAGCCATAGCTACCCCGTTTGCACTACCACCCTCTTTTGATCTTTTACCACAATTATATGGCCACCATCCCCACCATGTCTCCTACCAATACTGCTAGCAAACTTTCCCCTAACAATGATCAAACTTCGTGGGCTGATACAGTTAGGATATCTGACTCTAGCACCCGCTTCACTCTTGACAATATCCCACAATAGCCAGTTAGGCATCGCCTAAAGGTATCAGAAGAGATGTTGTTTGAGAATGCTGCACAATGGACTCACTGCGTGGTTGGTTTCTTTCCCGGATATAAAATGCCATACCATGTTGTCAATAAGATTGCCTCATGGGTATGGAGGCAGTGTGGGTTAGAACATGTCACAGCCACTGCTAATGGTTTTATAATCTTTCGGTTCAACACTGAAGAGAATATGCATGCAGTTCTGGAAAAAAGGCCCTGGATGTTTGGTGGCAAAAACATCATCATTCAACAATGGCATTCACGGTTTCAATTTGACAAGAATAAAATCTCCACACTCCTAGTTTGGATTCGCTTACATGGTTTGCCTTTTCCTCTTTGGTCCAAGCAAAGTTTAAGCTTGGCTGCAAGTATGGTAGGAAGGCCTTTGTCTTGCGATGAGCAAACTTATAATTGCACTCGGTTGGAGTATGCAAGGGTATGTGTTGAGATTGATGCTGCACTTCCTTTCATTCGAGAATTTGATATAGACAACCCCTTTTCTGTTGATCCTATCTCAGTGACCATGGACTACGAATGGAAGCCTACTCGCTGTGACAAATGCAAGGTCTTTAGCCATTCTTGCACATCAACTGTAACACTCAAGCAACAGCCTACCTCTAGCAAAGGCAAGGAAATTGTAGGAGCTCCAAATCAGCCCCACAATCCAGTTGGTCTCGGTAATACAACTCCTATCCCACCTTTTGCCACCCCAATTGATCCCTTCTCAAGCATCACTAAAGCTATTCCACCGGCTACACTGGACAAAGGCAAGGGCATAGTCGGTGTTACAGTTCCTCCCACATCTGCTGTTATGGATCAAGCAATTCCCACATCAGCCTTACCCATCCCAAAACCAGTTTTAAACACCACTACTAGCACCAATCCCTCTCTGCCTATGGACCCACAATCTCCCTACCATCACCCTTAACCACCAACCCAACCACTACCTCACCAGCTATTCCATTGGTTTCTCATGATCCCCCAATAGCAGAAAGATATAATTCTTGTCAAGAGTCAGATATTGCCCCTCCTCTTTGCAATATTGATAATGATACCGGTCACTAGGTACCAAGTTTTATGGACAATGCACCATGTCAGGAGAGCAAAATAGACTCTTTAAGAACTCATAGTGAATCTACACATGTAGCTATTGACACTACTGGAGAGACCTCTTCCACATCCATTGCTGCCCATGATGCTTCCCTATCTTTTTCTCCAAAAACAACTCGGAAAAAGAAAGGGGCAAGGAAGCGAAAGGAGGTTAAGTACCTCTAATCTTGTTGCTGTCTCTTACTATTCAATAAATGTTTAATATTGATAGCTGTAACACATGGGGCCTTAATAGCCTCCAAAAACAGAAAACTATCCGTGAATGGACACAAAAAAATGATCTTGACATCTTTGGTCTACTTGAAACCAAGATAGGAGGCACCAATTTAGCTGCAGTAGTAGCCACTCTGGCCCTTGCACACTGGCAATTTACTTCCAACATCCATCATACTTCCCATTGCCGTATTCTAGTAGGTTGGAATTCTCACAAACTCAACCTCACTTATGAAAACTCCTCTTCCCAATGGCTTTCGTGTAAGGTCACTGCCCCATCCCTCATTCAGCCTCTCAAAATCACCTTCATCTATAATCATAATACACTTGTTGAAAGAACTTTTCTCTAGAATCACCTCTACCATGAAAGCTCTTTTAATACTGGAATCCCCTAGCTTGTCATAAGGGACTTTAATGCCATCCTGCATACCGATGATCGTGTAGGAGGAGACATGCAATGGTATCGGCACCAAGATGATTTCATACATTGCATTTGTCAATCAGAACTCATCCAAATCCCTTACACAGGTCTAAGATTTACATGGCATAATGGCCAACATGGTTCTCATACGATCCAAAAAAAATTGGACTGGATCTTTGGCAACCAATGCCTGTTATCCACATGGCTAGTAGCTCACTTTATTTTTCAGCCACGCCACATATCTGATCATAGTGCCATGATCTTCAATCTTTTGCTGGTTAGCTGTAAAAGACAGGTTTCTTTCAAATTCTTGAATCTATGGGCAGATAAAGATGATTTCATGGCCACTGTTACTTCGTCATGAAAAATTCAAGTCATGGGTTTTCCTATATATATATATTCACTACTAAGCTGTGTCTACTCAAAACTGAGCTCAAGCAACTCCATCGACAACATACCAACCACATTACTAGCAGAGTCATCCATTCTAGAGATGCATGGAATATTTCTCAATCTATTCTAGCTGCTAATCCAACTTCATCAGAAGCTATAGACAATGAAAGAGCCACTGCTAACCACTACATGCAATTATGTAAGGATGAGGAATCATACTTTTAGCAAAAATCCAGAATACAATGGCTACAACTAGGTGACAGAAACACAAACTTCTTTCATAAATCTTGATGCGAACCCTAGCGGAATTTAATGGTATTCGCGACCCTAAGATCAATCTAACCCAATTTTGTTGAGATTTGAAAAAGCTTATCACAATAGAGGACTTGCTCCAAGGCAACAAGACTATAAACCAACTCGATCACAACGCCTACACCTGGAGACGAGCAAAAGAAGTATAAATTCACAACAAAGAATGATCAATTCTTTGAAGAGTTGAAAGTTCAATCAAGAACCAAGATTGAGCAACCAAAAGTCGGCTACAATGTTAAAAATATTATAAAAAGTCTGCCCTAAAAATATTCCTAAAGAGTATTTAAACTCTAAGCCAAAACCCTAGTTTTCCTAATGGATCTCACATAAACCCAATTTAAATAATAATCAACCCAAGCTAAAACTAGCCCAAACTAATTAAAATAAACAAGTCTAAAACCCAAACAAGTTGTCTCCTCTCAAAATAAATAAAGTTTGATAGCCCAACTAATTAAATAAGACAAGTTCGTTGTTTCCGTGTTCTGTCTGGCAGCAGTAAAGCCCAACTTAAAATGGATGGTTCTCTCTCGTCTTAATGAATTAGAAGGCGTGCCATATACCGTTGTAAATGTATGGAAGTCTAGTTTCCAGCCCAACTAGAATCACATCAAAATTCGATCTGTAGCTCCAGTTATGACCAAAAGATTAACGAAAGGTCAAACTGTCCGAATCTAGTCTTCTTCTCCCAATCCTTGTGTAATGGTCTTGGTTCCACCAATAAGCCCCTCTTGAATATGACTCAGATTAATCAAGGCTTGCTCTTTATTATTAAAAATCCTCTTGAAGTCCATCTTAGCCCATATATCTTTAAGAAGTCCATTGAAAGCTTCTTTGAACTTCTTAACCCTAAGTCTAGTAACTGGACCAACTGGAACCTCCAATGGATCCTTTGATGGTTGGATCGCATCAAATCTTTTCTACACTGACAAGTCAGGAATCACATCCATAACCTCATGGATGCTACAGGCACCCTGATATATAACCAGATGAAGTTGGGAAAGATGACAATTTCTTTCTTTGAACAGCTCATATCAGCTCCACAGCCACCACTTACAGCCAACATTACACCACTTTATACTCGTACCATCTCTGCCTCATCCACAACTGCAATGCTTCTTCCCATAAGTAGTGCTGAAATCAAGACAACACTATTCTCTATTCCTGACAACAAAGACCCCGGACCAGATGGTTACAATGCTTTCTTCTTCAAGAAATGCTGGTCTATTATTAGGGATGACTTCATTGCTGCCACCAGGTACTTCTTTACTCATAATTCACTTCCACGTTGTGTCAATGCTACTAGAGTAGCTCTTATGCCAAAGGTTGCAAATCCTGACAGCATGAATGACTTTCGTCTTATCTCTTGTTGCAATGTTCTTTACAAATGCATCTCCAAGATAATTGTATCCAGATTAAAGTATGCTCTAGATGAGGTCATTGGGCCTTCACAGTTTGCCTTCTTACCGGGAAGAAATATTTCAGATGCAATTATGCTTACTCAGGAACTTATACATAACAACCATCTTAGCACAGGACCAGCCAAATATGCAACGAAGATTGATTTAAGAAAAGCATTTGATACAATGAGATGGGAATTTATTCTAGCCGAATTAAAAGCAATTGCCATCCCACAATGCATGATCGACTGGATCCAATTATGCATATCTACAACACATTACATTGTTATTATAAATGGTGAGCTACATGGCTTCTTCAATTCTTCACGAGGGATCAGGCAAGATGATCCTCTCTCTCCATATCTGTTTGTCTTAGCAATGGAAGGGCTGAGTGGATTGTTGCAATATGCAACGCAGAACCCTAGCTTCAAATATCATTGGCATTGCAAACCCAACTCTATTACTCACCTTTGTTTTGCAAATGACCTAATGTTATTCTGCAATGTTGATCCCGACTCGGTTGGCATTCTCAAAGCCTGTTTGGACAAGTTTTCTCAATTGTCAGGCCTTACTATCAACCATTCCAAAAGCTCACTCTACCTTTCAAGCGTGATCGAGGAACTACAATCCAACATTCAGCAGCTTTTAGGATTCCAACAGGGTTGTCTTCTAGTGAAATATCTTGGTGTTCCTCTAATATCTACAAGGCTCACTCATGTGGATTGTCCTGAATTCAACTATGGACATCGACCTCCTTAACTTATGCAGGTCATCTGCAACTTATCAAATCGGTCCTCTTTTCTATTCAAGTATATTGGTCCACAATGTTCATACTTCCATGTGCAACCATCCACAAGAATGAAAGCATTATGACTTCTTTTCTTTGGAAGGGTGTATCTTTATCTTCTATAGGCTCCAAGGTTTGGTGCATAAATGTTTGTTATCCAATACAAGAAGGCGGGCTTGGTCTAAAAAGTTTGAAAACGTGGAACAAAGCGGCAACTATGAAGCATATATGGAGGCTTCTTGGGGAAACCAAGTTTGTGTGGGCAACCTGGATACATACTATTCATCTTTGTCATCGATCATTTTGGCACATTAAGGTTCCATCCAATCCATCATGGTTGTCATAACCCAATTTTGGGTTATTCCCCAAAAATCAATTTCTTTTTAAAATAAAAATAAAAAATAAAATAAAGGTTGGCAACGTGGAGAAAGCAGGCCAGGGAATCAAACTGCAATTTTTGGAGAAAATTCAAGGCCTAATTGTACCCTATTATGCCCAAGAATGGAGAAAAAAAATGCAAATTCAATGTCAAATTAAATGATTATTGGACGAATTAGCATAAAAATTAAGTCCAAGGACATAATTAAATTTTTAATAGGCCAATTTGATTTAATCATGGGCCAAATTAAATTTTAATTATGTTTAAGAATTAATTTGAATCCAATTGAAGGATTTAATTAAGTGCAAGGACTTAATTATACTTTAAATGGGTCAAATTAATTTTATTTGGGGCTTAATTGGTGAAAAATTAAGTTTAGGAGCCTAATTTGTGCTTAATTGAGAATATTGGAATTTTAAGAGACCAAATTTAATTTTTACCAAGTTAATTGATTGAAATCAAGAGCAAAATTGCAAGAAAATTGAAGTTTTGGGGTCAATTGGGGGCTAAATTGAAGAAATTCGAGACCAAGGACTAAAGTGCAATAGGCGCATAACTTTGGGGCTCCAATTGAAGGTCATCAGGGGCTTAATTGTAAATGTTTAGGGTCAATTAGGGGTTCAATTAAAAGCAATAACGGAAGGACTGAAATGAACTTTGGCCAAAACAGAATCCTGAACACTATTCATTATCTTATTCTTTTTTCCCGGAAAAACTGGTCAGTCACCTCCTTTGCAGGTGCATTTAATGCACCTAACGTCCACCAAATTTGTCAAAACTTGCACGAAACTGATCACCAGACATCCCTCTACGTCGGGGTATGGTCTTCACTGGCTCACTGGCAAATAACCGGACGTGGCACCACCCCAAAGAGGCCAACTCAGGCAACCTGCAGCTGCAGATTTGACAATTTGATAGTGCATCATGCATACTTTGAGCCAACGGTTGGGATCCTTCCCATCTGAATCAAGAGCTGAAATTTTTCTCCATTGTAGACAAGATTGCCCTCTTCCACCGCCTATATATAGAGGTGGATTTGATGGCCCGAGGGAGGAGAAAATCGGGGCCAAAGTCAGCCAAAAAACCAGCCATTTTCCCTTGTTTTTGCAATTTTCTCTTTTCCCTCTCCCTCTCTCCCCACGGTGGCCTTCAGCCATCACCACCCTCTTCACCGGTCTTCCCACCATCAACTACACCACAGGAAGCCAACACAACCACCAACCGACCACCAAGAGCCACCGTCAGTTTCTCTCTCCTCTCTGCAACCCCTACCAAATAAAAAATGATAAAAAATGATAGCCACCGTGACTCTCTCCCTCTTCTTCTTCCAGCGTCTCTCTCTCCTCTGCAAACTTCTTCTTCCTACGCAGTAGCAACTCCGGCGGCCAAGCTCTCCATCAACGCCGCCACCATCACGACCACAAGCCCTTACCGCCTCAGGTGGTTCTCCATCCCTGCCTTGCATCAATCGCCCCTGTTGCTCACTGCTGTTATCGCTACATACAGAATTCATTCTGCATGCAGCGACCAAAATAATTAACTTAGCTTTGGGCCGGGCCAGTTTTGGCCCAACCCAAATGGCTGGGCTGGATCCGGCCCGACCCCTATTTTAAAAAAAAAATTCAAAAAATTTCAAAAATTATTTTTTTAAAAAAAGTGATTTTTTGAAATATTTTTCTACCAATTTTGCATAATATCGGGTTGTATATTTACATTGTAAAATACAACTCCGATATTAAAATACCCAGGTTTCTCTGAAATATTTCAAAAAAAAATTTCAAAACATTTTCAAAAAGAAAAAACATTTTATTGCATACGGCCAAATCCTAAAATTTTTTCAAGCATATCTTCATAAAAACAAAAATTGCATCTTTTTCATGTTTAAAAAAAATAAAAAATGGATATCGTAACCAGTTTATGATTATCCATTAGGATTTGGCCAACATGTCAAAAATCTTTTTCCAATCTTTTTTTTAGGATCCAAATGTAGACTTTAATATTTGTGGGGTGTAAAATTACACGATAAAGTACACCTTCAAGTATTAAAGATACAAGTGTAAAAATGTGATGCTAAAATTCAGACTTTAGAACGGTTAGGATTTAACCCAATAAGGTAGAGATTCTCTCATGAAGAGAGATCTGCCTTGAGCCTTAGAAAGGACCAACGAATAGAAATCCAACTTAGAAAAAAACAATCAAACAATAATGCAGCTTACCTTAGGCAGGGTACACTGGGGGTGATGCATCTTTCCCTTGCATAACCAGTTCTTTACTCAGACTCTCGCAGACCATAGGTTCCTAGTGACCATAATACTAGGTGGCGACTCCTAAACATTAATCATAATTCTATGATTAAAAACCCTTTCCAACACATAACACCCCTTATCAGGAGGCACGACACGAGCCTCCGCCGTTGCCAGACGCTGTCGTATCACCCCGCGACAATGGTCTTGGCGGAAAAAACTGCAATGTAAAGAATAGTGTAGGGGCTGGTTCGTTTCCTGCATTGGCAATGGAACCTCAACATCCTTATGGTTTGATTATTGGCTCCTAGATGGTAAGTGGCTCATTGACACATTCTCCTTAAGACTTCTCACGACTACTGGACTGCCATGGACAACAAGGGTTTCTGATATTATATGCGGTAAATACTGGCAATTCCCATGCAATGTTCACAAATTACAAGCAACATAAAATACAATCACTTTCTTTCCCAACTCCAACAGTAAGGACCATTATGTATGGTCTGGACATCCATTAGGAACATTCACAATTGATTCTGCATGAGAACTTTTACGTGCCAGAAAACCTAAAACTACTATGCACCAGCTGCTGTGGTACACCGGTTGTATTCCACGTCAATCCTTTATTTTGTGGCTAGCCTTACTCGGTCGCTTAAATACTGGGGACAAGATGTAAAGGATTGGGATTATTACAAACACCACTTGCATATTATGTGATCAGCACATTAAGACTCATGCCCATCTATTTTTTCAATGTTCATACTCTTCGGCTGTGTGGATTACTATCAACAATAGAGCTCATATTTAATGGCCATCAATCAACTGGGATCAATTACTACATTGGGCCTTCACAACATATGCAAAGAAGAACGACATCCCTCATATGATTGCTCGTCTTGTTCTCTCTACCACAATATACTTTCTCTGGTATGAAAGGAACAATAGGGTTTTTCATAATGCTTACCAACCACCAGCAGCCACAGTTAAAACCATCTTTCAAATGATTCATGTACATATCACGAACATGAGCTACAAGGGCACCTGCTCATTGTTGATTCAAGACATATGGGGCCTCTATTTGGAAACATAAGGGTGATTCTGGGGACTGTTTAAAAATCCAGCAGGAGATGAAAAAGAATGCAGACAATAGACGTTGTACTTTTTTGGGTGACTGTTCACGTATCAGCCATGCATGTTTTATATTCTTCCTTTTTTTGTAACACCTGGCGATAATTAATGATGGGCTCACTGTTCACACAGAAACCATGCATAATTTCCCCAAGTTAATTACTTTATTTTTCTGATTAGCTCTAGAAGGCATTCAGTTTATGTTTCTCTTGGGGAATGCCCCTCGTAATGTTATAGAAAATTCTCTTTTATTTATATACATCTTATATTATTCCAAAAAAAGTTAGGGGTTTGGGGTTTAGGATTTTTAGGGTTAGGGGAGGGAAAAAATGAAGAGAGAGCAACAGCCGCTGGCGAGTACGAGGAAGACGACTACCTGGCTTTGCACTGCACGTCGGTGACCATCATCTTCTTTGTTCAAGCCTCCATCCTCAGCCCCAACACATTCCCAACATTCTGACCGACCAATTTTTTAATCCTACACCTCTACCCCATCATTCACCATCATCACTCGTCCACCCTCATACCATGAAACCAAACACATATCACGTCCCACCCCAAACCATAATGAAACCAAAAACCAATACCCCTAAACCAAACTCTGACAGCACTCACAACTCATGGACAGATAAAGTTAGAGTCTCCAATTCCAGTACCAGATTCATTCTAGAACCACTTTCTAGACAACCTGTAGGTTGTAACCTCAAGATCACAGAAGCAATGTTTTCGGACAATTCTGAACAATAGAACCGCTGCATAATCGGGTTTTTCCCAGGGTTCCGTTTGCCATTCCATGAAGTCAACTCCATTGCATCTAGGGCGTGGCGTTCTTATCGTCTTGAGAATGTTACCACAACTGCTAATAGCTTCATGATATTCCGCTTCAAGACTGAAGACGAGCTACATACTGTTCTAGAAAAGGGACCATGGATGTTTGGGGGTAAAAACATAATCCTGCAATAGTGGCACCCACGCTTTTAATTTGATAAGAACAAAATCACCACCCTACCTGTTTGGGTTCGACTTCATGGTCTACCATTCTCATTATGGTCTAAGCAGGGATTAAGCTTAGCAGTAAGCATGGGTGGTAGGCTTCTTTCATGTGATGAACTTACATATAATTGCACTCGCCTGGAGTACGCACGTCTCTATGTTGAAGTTGATGCCACATTACTTTTTGTTCACAGTTTTGAGATTGAAAGTCCTCTCTTTGTTGCACCACTCACTGTTACCGTGGACTATGAATGGAAACCCTCAAGATGTGAGAAATGTAATGTATTTGGCCATTGCTACCCCACCTCTACAGAGGACAAAGGCAAAGGCAAAGGCAAAGCACATGATGACTCCCCTACACCTCATACTCACCTGCAATCGGAACCCCAACCAATAGTTCACACCAACACCCATCTTTCAACCAGCATTGCAACTTAACCACCTGCAGATAAGCCACTCAACATCACACCTCCCACTCAGCCCTCATCTGAGCCACACGCCAATCCTCTACCTGACCCCATCATAGTGCCAACAGACCCTAAAGACATAGATGATTGACCTCAATTTTCCACTTTTAGTCAAATTGATGGTCTGCATCTACCAAGCCCGTTTTGGATGATAGCATAAGAATATAAGTACAACATAGATGGGAACATAATAACTCCTGCAGTACACTAGACAATCCACAAACAAAACATAAAAATAGAATAAAACATTGAATAATTGAAGACCCCATCAAATGAATAAACCACCATTGAATAAAACACATAACATGATAAAATGAAAAACCCATGACCTGATAGAAAGCAATTATTAAAAACCAGACAGAAAAAAAAGCTTGTTAATAAATTCTTACCTTCTTCTCGCCAAGAATGTTCTGGTGAGTGGAGAGTCAAAACGTGTAAAACCAGTGGCGCTGCTGGTGAGTGTAGAGTGGAACCGATTTCTCAATTTGCTTGGCCGCTGGTGATTTGGGGAAAGGGAAAAGGGGAAAGGGTAAAGCTGAAAAGGGGATGGGTGGAGACTGGAGACGTGGACAGGGGAAAGGGTAAATAAGAAAACGGTAGTTGTTTACTTGTTTTTCATTTTAGTAGAAATCGTGAAATCGGACCGATTTTCATGTTTTTACAGGTTGAACCGAGTTTTGGCGAGTTTGACAAGGTTTGATCAATTTTACTGGTTTTCGAGTTTTAAACTTGATTTTACACGTTTTACGCCATTTGACTCGTAAAATCATCTGATTTTACGAGTCAAATCTCGTTTTTAACAACCATGGTTTAGGGTTTTGGGTATCGAGTTTTGGGTTTCGGGTTTTGGGGTTTGGGGTTTTAGAGTTTAGGGTTTAGAGTTTTAGGGTTTGGGGTTTAAAGTCTGGGATTTTGGGGTTTGGGGTTT
>Ga0325414_1001164_pt1 | contig 24715 bp, 17 predicted proteins | sample PopdelMetagenome_8_FD_206183 | JGI IMG/M metagenome (GOLD analysis project Ga0325414, IMG submission 206183) | Populus deltoides microbial communities from Bellville, Georgia, United States - Leaf-PdKOR-R3 | ecosystem: Host-associated > Plants > Phyllosphere > Phylloplane/Leaf | place: USA... | reverse complement strand
TCCCAAATCCTTCATGGAAAAATTCTTGGACAACCAAATTTTCATTGATTAGAGTAAAGGAATGTCATACCTATCAATAATATGTCATCTACATATAATACTAGGAAAATGATTCCACTTACAATAACCTTTTTATAAATACAAGACTTCTCCAATTCAAATTGTTTGATTGTCTCATCAAAACAAATATTCTAACTTCTTGAAAGTTACTTCAGTTCATTAATGACTTTTTGTAGCTTGCATATTTTATTGGAAATTTTTTTAAAATTAATTTGTTTAATTTGTGCAACATATTTTCGTGAAGATTAACATTCCGGAATGTAATTGACATTTATTTATTAAATCTTATAATCATGGTATGCAGCTATAGCCAGCAAGATCCTTATAGATCTTAACATAGCTACCGGTGAGAGGGTTTCATCATAGTTAACCTTTTTATCTTTGTTTGTAATCTTTAACAACTAGTCTAGCTTTATATATTTATTTATTGCCATCCATGTTAGTCTTTCTTCTAAAGACCTAATTACATCCAATATGTTTTATGCTTTCAAGTGGATCAATCAAGATCCATAACTAGTTAGTGTATGTAACACCTTGTAATTTCTAATTTATCTTTATTCATTTATCAAAATCTTATACGTGTAAATATGATATTTTTTATATATATATTCAAAGTCTTTCTCATATGAAGTCACTCTCATTCATTACACATAATATAAATTATAAATCATATAAGAGCGTGTTTGGCAGTGTGGTTGTGGGTGCTTTTCAAATAACTTTTCGTGCCAAAATGCATGCCAATGATGTTTTTTCATTTTTTAAAAATCATTTTTGACATCAGCACATCAAAACGATCCAAAACGTACAAACCATATTAAATTTTAGCAAAAAAAAAATTTCAAATTTTTTGGGAACGCAGCCGCAGCCGCGTTCCCAAACGTTACCTAACTATCCACCATAGTGAGGGATTTATTTTTATTAAAGTAAGGAAATATACAATTTTAAAGAAATTTTAGTAGAGTTTCCCTTATACAGGGATACTATCTGAAATTTTGTCTCGTTTCAAAATACCTGGAAATAACAACAATAACCCAAACATAATAGCTCAAGTAATCCATACTCATAAGTAACTTTAGACATACCACTTAAACCACAATAATCGACTATATTCATCCACCACATATTTACATCATTACAGATAATATTGTTTTATAAGATGAATGCAATTACACACACACACAAAATGAATTCCTAAATATGCAATCCCAACATTTTACTAATTACAATCCCAAATATTAAAACTTAACATGTGCATTAGTTTAAGTACACATCATGAAATGAAGGTTATAAAATTCTACCTAAAACACTATAAAGTCCTAACTATGATGTCATTGCTATTGTGATAGATAAGACAAACCTAATATATATACTACTATTTTATATGCACACACAATACAATATTTTTCTTTTATTAGAACGAAACGATTCCTTTTCATCAATAACAACTATGATGTCATAGTTAATAAAATTCCCTACATAAATCCATCATTACAACCAGCTCATTTATGCATAACTAGTTCCTACTAGGGCAATTTACTAACTTTACACAACTAGTCCTCTCCATTAATGCATACATCATATCATATCATTTTTCCCCACCTGAAGGCTGTTAGTTTAATATACCCTATTGCCAATCGGTTAGTTATACGTGGTATTATTATATTCATGTAAATATATATTATTATTAATAAAAGCTTAATTTATCTTTAGTATTCATATAATAGTAGATTAATAAATCTAATATTTGATTTATGACTCTAGAGTAAAGATAAAGTTAATGGGATAAAAATGATTTGCAAATAAAATTATAAAGTTGTTATAATTATAAGATTCCTTTTGTATCAAAGCATTGTTCCTAAAATATTCCTGGTTGATGCTCTCTTAAATAATTAATATTTATTAGAGTCGTAGAGACTTATACATATTATGTTCTTTTCTTTATGAAATGAAGCATATATTCTTATAAGCTAAGGTATAAACAATACATAGAACTAATATGTTGGTGCTTATCATAAGACATGTACACTAAACTAACCCGAATGAGAATTCTATATGGAGAGATCACTTATGTCTATGGAAAGGCTTACGTGATAGTTTTGTAAGTAATCCTTAGACTTAAGATCACTAAGTTATTTTATATAAAGAATGTTATGCTTTGATCCTACTACATCTTATTTTAATCGAGATGATACAGGGAAAATATTGGGTATAACATGAACTATATGAAGGTACTTGAGTGATCAAGAAAGGATACATCACCCTAGATGAATTAGAAAAAATATTCCATATGTTGTCAAATAGTATTGACTGAGAAATCCTTAGCTAATATTGAATGAGATTTGAAAAGAGTTTTAAATTTTATTCAAACAATCAATGACTATTACGTAGGGAACAAACATGATTTAATATGACAGACATACTCCATGCTTTAATTTTCAAATATAAATTAATCAATTGTTGAATTAATAATAAATTAAATTGTTTAATTTATTTAATTCTATTTAATTATAATTATAATTTATATTTGGATCCATATATTAGGAACCTAATAGGTCACATACATTAAGAACCATTAGTCGGAAATTAAATTGGGATAATTAATCAAGTGTGGCATGATTGAAAATAATTTTAGAAATTAAGCACTAGATTGTATTTAATTCAGGGATTATGATTCTAATCCTAGAATAATCAAGTAAGGACTTGATTGATTAAATTTCTAAAATTATCCTTAAATAATATACGGATATTATTTAAAGGATAAATTAATATTTTGCCAATTTATAGGGTTTTTTTCTTCTTTATATTTTCCTATAAATAATAAGTTATGCCTCTTGTTTTTTAGGAGCAGTTGTCTATTATACAGAAAATCTATGAAAGTCATAGAATAGAGAGTTAGCACTCTAGGCATAATAATCTCTCTCTTCTAAATAGGGATTTAGGAGTTTCTCATTGGTGGTTTGTGTGGATTACCGTTATAGGCTGAACAATTGGACGACTTATAGTTTGCGACAACCCAACTTTTAAAAAATAATTCAAAGTCGAAGAAGATCAGATCTTCAGGTAATAAATTCATAAACAACTCTAGATCTGTCTAACGAGATCCTAAGGACTCCCAAATAAAATTTTTTATTGTTTTTGTTGCGTGTATGATATTCAAGAACCCAACAAAGGTATCTTCATATATAGTCCTGTCCCGAAGGCATAAAACCTACAAAATCCTACCTCGAAGGCATAACATTTATATAATCTTGCCCTAAAGGAATAATATTTATACAATCCTGCCCTGAAGGTATACAAGTTATATAATTATTTCTCCTGGAAAAACACTTACACACACACACACACACAAAATCAACACGTGTTCTGACGTAACAAGATTGATTTAAGTAAATCAAAAGATAAGGGATGAATCATTACTCTTACGATTGGTTTAACCTCTCTCAATATAACTTTATTCAAACAATTCATTTGATTTTCTTAAGAAAATAACCCCCACTAATACAACAAACTTATTTCTTTTTAAATCAATGGCCTTCGCTCATGCGACCAACTTAATTTTTTTTCTAAAATCATTGCCCTTACTCATGTGGTTGACCTATTTCTTTTCAAAAATGATTCTCTATATTTCATTTCAAGATGAGGTGACTAGCACCTATCTGGTCCTCTCACGAAACATGCTCCTCCTACTCTGAGTCCTACTTTCGACGTCTCTTCTAAATTCCCATAAACATCTTAATTATTGTCAAAACATTTTGATCCTTTTAGATCAATAGCCCTTGCCCATATATCCGGGTTAATCCTTTTTAAATCAATAACCCCTACTCATGCGGCTAACTTCATTCATTTTATTTACATCATCCATTATCTTTTCTTTATCTTTAACATCTAACATTTAGTCATTTAATTTTTTATAATTTGTTTTAATGCCCGCATATTTCATCCAATATGTATTTTCTCATTTCATATTTCACCAACTTGTCAAACTAATCACAACATATACATAATCATCTAGATTACAAGTTCCCAACTCAAGTTTTAAACATCACAACACCATTAAAACATTAACATCTATGCAATTTCACCAATTTTCATTCTTTCCTCCTTTTTCTTACAATTACAACAATAATCCAATACCGAAACATTATATAATCATGCGTAAACAAAAAGCTATCATTATAATAAACACATCATTTCTATAATATCATTAGAATATCAATTTCAATACAATTTGTTCAATGTTTCTTTTTTTTTTAATTAAACAAATCACATAACTTCCATACAATTTATCCAATCTTCTACATTTTCATTATTATATCAAACACATAACTACCATACTATCATTGAAACATAAATTTCAATACAATTTATCCAATTTCTTACATTTTGTTCATTCCACACGTATGACAACATTAACTAAACTTCTTTAATCTACCTTACAACATTCACAATCAATAATAAGAATTTTCAACATAATTAGAATGACAAAAACAACATAAATTAACCTCATTTATAATTTTTATTTTCCTGAAAACCCCAATTCATAACTGCCCACTAATGCCCTAATTTCCCTATAATTGGTTTTTCAATTCCTCCTATTTTGTCCCTAAACAAGTTATATACATCACAATTACTCATTAATTAACACAATTTGCATGTCTCTTTAAATTTCATATAAACCCTAAAACTTGAAATTTAAGGACTTTCAATCCCCTAACCAAAACCAAGCTAACTATTGAAATTAATTGAATAAAAACCTTTTAAAATAACCTAATCACCAAATTGAATGTGTTTTTCACAAGAATCCCAAGGTTTCCCTCATCCTCTTCAATTTTTGCACACTTTCTCTCTGTAATTCCTAAACTTTCAATCCCCCCTCTTTCTTTCCAAGTTTTCCTAATATAGTTTTATATAATGAGTAGAAAACAATTTATCATCCATCCATACCCTCGTAACTCAAGAGAGTTTAGAGAATAAATAATGAGAAAAATAAAATTTCCCAAGCTTTTTTTTAAGACATGGCCAAGTAGTTCTTAAGGAGGGAGGAGAAGGATTTTTCTTTATAATTATGACAATGCCACTCATTTTATAACCTATATGGTATTTTCATCAAAACTTAGATCGCTAGTATTTTTCTGTACAAATTCATATTTAGTTTCTTGCCCAAGATTTTAACGAATATGTTGGTGATTTTCTCTTTAGTCATAAATTTTTTCCCTTAGTTTATTTTTTTTAGCTGAAAATTCTACTATTCAACATGGGGTTACAGTGTATATGGAATCCATTTTAAATTTCATGGCCTCAAACCATTTCTTATAATTAATATTAGATATTTCTTTCATGTAGTTGGTAGGCTCATCAAGTATGAACAACTAATCATTTTTATCTTCTATGGGAAGTCTAAATACATGATGTGTCCTACCAAATCTATAAAGTTCTTATGTTTCTTGAGCTTCAAGCTAAATATCCAATGTTATAACTTTGGGACCAGGTTCTATTTGGACGTTATTTTATGGTTCTTAAACTTCTTTAAGTTCTATTTTCATCCCATTACTCATTTAAGAATAAATTCTTTCTTTAATAAGGTAGCATATTTTAAGACAAACACTTTCTACTTAACAAGATGGTAGGAATAATTTCCAATAGGTTCTTTTAGATATCCCATAAACTTATATTTATCTGACTTAGCTCTTAACTTTTCAGATACAATACACTTCATATAAGCGTCACTTCCCCAAATCTTTAAGTATGATAAATTTGATCTCATACTTTTTTTATATTTTATATGATGTCTTATCAATAAATTTAGTTAGAACCCTATTTAAAAGGTAAGAAATAGTTTTTAGGGCATAGCTCTATAAAAAAGTGGAAGTTCTACATAACTCATCATATACCGCTCCATATCCAATATGATGCGATTTCTCTTTTTAAAAACTCTATTATGTTGTGGTGTTCCAAGAGGTGTTCATTGTTAGAGAATCTCATTCTCTTCTAGATAATTCTTAAATTATTAGCTCAAATATTCACCACTTTGATCTGATCGAAGTATATTGCTCCCTTTCCATTTTATTTTTCAACTTCACCACTGAATTCTTTAAACCTTTAAAATGATCCAAACTTGTGTTTCATCAAATACACATAGCTATCAATGAGAAGCTTAATGATTTGTAGAGAAATATTCACTTTATAACAATGAGTTCTATGTCATTGCTTGCGTTTTAGACTATTGGTTTCAACTTTTACATCGAAAACCATTTGTGCTATTTTTTGATCATGAGGCTTTTAAGTTTCTTAATAGCTAGTGGAAACTTAGCCGAAGACATGCCCTTGAGTTGGATTTCTACTAACTTTTAGTTTCTATATAAAGCATAAATCTGGAGTGCATAATGTAATTATATTCTTTGAGTTAAAGACATTTGTTATTGACTAATATACAAGTGGAAGTGATAAGTTTTGAAGTGTTAAAAATCTTTACAAGTATGATGATGACTTCAGCAAGAAATGGGTTGAATATGATGTTGGGTTTCTTGAAACACATATACGCAATGGAAACTGTAAATTTAAAACTTTTTCAGAAGTCTTAAGGATCTCATTAGATAGATCTAGGGTTGTTTAAGGTTTATACGAAGATTGCCTAAAGATCAGATGTTCTTTATGGCTTTGAATAATTGTTTTAGGGCCGAGTTGTCACAGACAACAAGCTATCCAAGTTTCTAGACTTTAATGGTAATCTACACGAACCATCAATGACAAATATCTTAAACTCTTTTAGGAGAGAGAGATTACTATACCTTTTAGTGCTGACTCTTTTTTTTTTTGTGTTTTAGATATTTTTGTACTGTACTTTACTCATTTTAGAAAATAAGAGACACAACTTTCTATTTACAGGAAAATCTAAAAACCCTATAAATAGAAAAATATAAATTTTCCCTTAAATAATATCACATATATTATTTTAGGCTAATTTTAAAAAAAAATTCAATCAAGTCCTTGATTGGTTCTAGGTCTAGAATTGTAATCCTGTATATTACTTACATTGGAGTCCTTAATTTCTAGAATTTGTTTACAATCAATTCACACCTGATTAATCATCCAATTTTAATTTTTGACTACTGGTTCTTATGTGTGTGACTCATTAGACTTCTTAATAAGTTGACCCATATATAAATCACAATCATAAATAAAATAGGATTAAACAAATTAATTAATTATCAATTCAACAATTGATTGATTTATATGTGAAGATCAAGTGTAATGTCTAGCAACCTATCATGATCAGTTATAAATGTTTTGACTTAACCTTTCAGTGACCAGTTTCTCATGTGTAATTATTATCCCTTCATCAACAATGTTCTGATTTAGACATTATAGCATTTAGTGTGTCTACTACGTCAAATCATATTTGTTCTCAACACCATAGTCATTGATTATTTGAATAAGATTCAAAACTCTCTTTAAATATCATTCCACCTTGCACAAAGATTTAACAATCAATACTATTTGAGAATATGTGGAACATTTCTCCTAGTTCACATAGAAAAATGAATCTTCTCTTGATCACTCGAATATCTTCATATAGTTTATGTTATACCCAATACATGCTTGTTTATTACCCTTGATTAAGGTAACATATAGTTAGGATCAAAGTATAACATTTTTTATATGAAATAATTTAGTGATCTCAAATGTAAAGGTCACTTACATGATAGTCATATAAGTCTTTCCGTAGACACAAATGATCTCTCTATTTGAAATTCTTATGCAGGTTAATTTAGTGTACATATCATCTAACAAGCACCTACATATTAGTTTCAAGTATCTCTTATACCTGATATCTTATGAGAATAGTTGTTTCCAAATATAGGAAAGAATATTAATATGTACAAGTCTTAACATCTCTAATTAATATTCAGTCTTGAAAGAGCATCAACTAAGAGAATCTAGAAACAATACTTTGATGTAATAAGAATCTTATAATTATAATCACTTTATAATTTTATTTACAAAATATTAATTTTTTGTTCTAATAACTTATCTTTACTCTAGATTTATTAATCAAACATAAATAAATATTAAAAAAACTTTTATTAATAATAAATATATTTTACATGATCAAAATCATTATCACATATAACTAACCAATTTGATAAACACACACATTACCATCTTGCATGTGTAATATTGAATCCATTCCAAATTTTCAAAGATTACAATAGAAACCATCGATTAGCCCTTCCGCATGCGGCCAAGCACCGTGTGTACTAGAGTCAAACAAATACCACTATAATATGGTCTCGTTTTCTTTCTTTCTTGCTCACTTTCTTGCTCACCTCAACCGGAAAAAATGGCATTTGAACCGGAAAGAAGTTGGTTCTTGGTTCCTCCACCTTTTTATAATGTGGCGACTGCAAAACCATTGTAGGAACAAAGCACTTTCTAACACTTTTTTTTTTCAATTACATTATAAAGGTACGAAAAAGCTTGTTTATTGTCAGAAAATTAAGAACCAGACAGTAGTTCAACATACATCAAAGCACAAAAAAAAATCTTTCTTTATGCTTCAACTATATAATAACCCAAGACAATGGCATACCACATAAAAGTTTGAATTATCCTCTTGTGCAAATGGCAATATAGCACATAATTAAAGCAATAAGTAAAGATGAATCAATCAAGAGTTTTTCTCCACTAGCAGACTTGAGTGGAGTACTAGTCCTGGTCGTGCTGGGGTAGTGTTTTGAGTAATGAAGAAGAGCACGAGAAGGCATGATGGCTCGTGGGTCAAGGAATATGAAATGAAATGGTGGGTCCAAACTATATATTATGCAAACAAAATGTAGAAGTGAAGGGAACCCTGGCCAGACCTAGCAGGGGCAGAGAGAAGAGAGATTGAAGGAATGTTTAAGAGTAGTGTGGTGGTTGTTTTTAAAGTATTTTATTTTTTAAAAATATTAAAATAATATATATAATTTTTATTTTTAACATTATCAAAAAAAAGATTTAAAAATATAAAAAAAATTTAAATTTTTATAAAAAAAACCATTTGAAACTTATTTCCAAACCACACTGAAATTCCATGTGTTTGTGTGTAAAGTCCGTGTCCTGGAACTGGAGGCGTGCAACACGGGCTCACATGGCATGCCTCTCATGCCCTGATGACTTCGTTGCAATCTATTTCCGGATTCATCGCCTCTACATGATTACCTCGCTGGTTTTTTGGTTTGCATGGCTAGGGCTTGCTAGCTCGCTAGCTGCCCAGGTTAATTCGACAAGATTGTAATATACAATGACGTACAAATATCGCCCTCTCCGTTCCTTTCCTCAAATAAACACTTACATTATCTCAATTTAGATTTGATCATGTGTCATTTGAGAGTACAAGAAGTTATTTTCTTTATTTCTTTCGGATAATCATCACATATATTTAGAAACCTTGATAAGTGGATATGCTTTATATGTTATAAAATGCAACTTGATGAGTTCGTGAAAAAAAAACCTTTGGGTATATGTAAATCCTGTTAGTGTATATTCTATGTATCGAATTGGTTAGTTATATATGACATTAATTTTGTGTGCGTATTAATTTATTAATAAAATTTTATTTATTTTTAATATTCATCAAATATTTGATTAATGAATCTAGAGTAAAGATAAAGTTGTGAAAAAAATATTTCTCAAATGAAATTATAAAGTTATTACAGTTAAAAGATTCTTATTGCATCATAATATTGTTCTTAAATATTTATGGTCAATGCTCTATTAAGACTGAATATTAATTAGAGTTGTTGCGACTGATAAATATTATGTTCTTTTTTTTTCATAAAAGGAAGCAGTTGTTCTCATCAACTAAGATATGAGAGATGCCTAGAACTAATATGTAGATGCTTGTTAGATGACATAAACACTATACTAACCCGCATGAGAATTTGATATGGAGATATCACTTATGTCTACGGAAAGGCTCTCGTGAGGGTTGTGTAAGTGATCCTTAAGCTTGAGATCACTAAGTTAATTTATATAGAGAGTGTTATGTTTTAATCCTAGTAACACAAACTATATGAAGGTATTTGAGTAATCAAGAAAGGATTCATCACCCCAGGTGAATTAAGAAAAATATTTCATCTATGCTCTAATAATATTGATTGTAAATCCTTGCGCAAGGTGAGATCTTATTAAAAAATTAACGACTATGATGTTGAGAATAAACATGATTTGACAGAGCAGACAAACTTCATGCTATAGTGTCTAAATCAGAACATTGTTAATAAAAGAATAATAATTACACTAGGAAAATGGTCACTAAAAGGTTAAGTCAAACCGCGTATGACTATCCTACTGTTTGGGAAATCATGACAAGTTGCTAGACATTTTACTTGATCTTTAAATATAAATCAATCAATTGTTGAATTGATAATAAATTAATTTCTTTAATCCTATTTTATTTTAGGATTGAAATTTATATTTGGTCCCACTTATTAGAGAGTCTAATGGGTCACACAAATAAAAACCAATGGTTAGAAATTAATCAAGATATTTTGGGATAGCTATGGAAAGGTACCGCATCAAGTGTGTTAGAAGGTGTCATAAATACCAAGTATACAGGGACATGATCAATGCCTCTCCAACACCTTTATTTAATATAGTGTCACATTGGCCATTTTTTATGGGTAACCACAAACATTCATAAATAATAATGATTATAACTACAATGAAAAGATGATTATTGAGTTGTGTGAAAATTGAAAGAACAAACATTTGAATTCCTCTTTATACATGCCAAAAATGAAAGGTTTTGTATAAGCAACCAACAAGAATATTAAGAAAACCATGCAGAGAAATGGTTGTCATATATAGAGTATAGAACAAAATGCTTCTCTATGCTCTCCATGTTTATTGCACTATAGTGAGAACATCCAGAGAAGCCACCTCATATTTGTTGGTTTATGGAATAAAGGCAATGATACTTTTAGAGGTTGAAATCCCTTCTTTAAGAGTGTTGATGAAAGCATAATTGAAAGAATCAAAATGGGCCAAGTTACAATATATACAACTACACATGATTATTAAGAAAGGGTTGGTTGTTATTTGCCATAACCAGTTATATCACAGAACGATGCCCAAGGTGTATGATAAGAAATTTCACCTTAGAGAATTCAAAGAGGGAGACTTGGTGTTAAGAAAGATTATGTCAATACCAGGGGAAGATCAAAGCAAGTAGGAACCTAATTATATGAAGGATTGTATATGATGAAAAAGGTTTTTTCAAGTAAAGCACTAATTTGTAAATATGGATGGGCGTGATCTTTCCAAACATGTAAAATCTAATTCGTAAATATATATTATGCATGAATGTATTGTTTTCACCAAAATCAATAAAATAAACATTCAAGTTGAATATCTCTTTGCATACCCCTTTACTTTAGTTTCTTTTTTCACAAGTATAGGTCCTCCTTGCTTATCCCCTCAAAATTACAAATACCACATTGTCTGATCTTGTTGATATGATAAATAAACTAATGGGTTATGGGTTACACCAGGATAATTTTATAGAAACTTGCTTGATTTTATAGAAAAAAGCCTTTACTAAATAATTGTGTTTCATTTCTTTTAAAAAAATCAAATTACATTTTGATTTTAGAAAATAACTCAATGCTTGTTAAAAACAACATTTGGCATCCTATTCCACCATCTAAAGATGAGATTTTGTATTTATTTGGCCATCATATGTAAATTAGCATATGTAATGCATATCCTTTCATGGATTTATTGTAAGGATTTCTTGACTTCTTTAACATTCAAACACTGTAGTAGGGTACCATTATATGCTCTCTTATACAAAATTTCCCCATCGAGGTAGTGCTTCATTGCCATCCTTCTCAAAGTCCATGTCTACCTTGGATATCCCTAATAGGCATTCTTTGTCTTTGCTAAACCATTTTATGTCATGGTACCATGGTTTTTTTTATATATATATGAATTAGCCCACAAACACCAACAAGGATCCATTACATGTTCCAAATGGGCCAATTATAATGTCCAAAATGAAAGCGTTGAAAGAAGCATTAAAAGGACTAGTCTTGCAAGTTTTGGCCAAGGAAGAAATTAGAGATCCATTGGTTCATCAAGAGGGGGCCTTAGTGCATTTAATTTATGTGTAAGAGGGCCCTAATCCAACTTTATTTAGGCCTTGAACTTTTAGCAACAAGGATGCTAATTTTGCACTAGTTTTAGCTAACTTGTTTTTGTGTTATTTCCATGTGCTTTATGGATTCCATACTAATTGTGAATTTTTTATTATGTGTGGGAACATTAATTAATTCATTTATGTATTAAGATATCTTATTTAATTTATTTCCATGTCAAGTGATGAGAATACACAACAAAAGAACACAAAGAATCCAAACTTAAAAAAGAAATAAGGTGGCAACAAAGTTTCTTAGATTTGCAAGGAGAATATTTTAAAAACTTTAATTATTTTTCCTAGTGATGGAAGGATAATTAATTGGCAGCAAAAAGGAGCAATAAAGGTTAAAACGTTTTCCTTCCAAAAGAAGGATAAATACAAGACTGCAATTAAAATCCTTTTCGATCTTGGAAATTATAAATAAGCCTTATATTAAACTTGTGTTGTTTTCTTTTCTTCTTCTTTTCTCACGGAAGCATAGGGAATTAACTTAAAAGTTTTATTTTTATTTTTATTATTTCAGCTATAGCCCAACACTTGTTTGAGCTTAATTAATACTTGGTTTCCAGCAAGATCCAAGGCTTGTTTAGATAAGTGTTTTAGGCTTATAAGTATATGTTTTGGGTCAATTTTTTAAATGGATCAATTTAGCCTACAAAGATAGATTCATTAGGGTTATTCTAAGAGTATTTAAACTCTTTATAAGCCTAAAATTCAACAATCATTGAATAATATCATTCTGAATTTTCAGCTTGTGTGTGAGAGTGATTCTTGCATTATTTAGTTCTTAAAAGAATTAAACTGACTTATTAAAGATAAACTGGCTTCATGACATCATTCAATTTAATTTCAATAGTTATGGTGCCTTAGGACAGGTTTACATTGTGTCATATTTCTATCAGACTTCTTTCGGCATTTCAGGATCAGATTTCAGTCTTGATTATGGATTGTGTGACCATAAGATTCACATCAATTGGTAAGTTAGGTTCTAAAATCAGGTCATATCTTTTTGAATTTTTTGTTTTCTTAGTGTTCCTCAAGTTTTAATGTGTATCATCAATTATCTTCTTCCTTTTGTTTTTCAACAGTTTAGTACAAAAAAGTATTATTTTATTTTGTTACTATCTCTAACGTATTAGTAGTGTAAACAAAAGTAAAAAAAAGAAGAAGATGATTATATGTTATTTAAAGCCTGATTTAGATCTATCGTGAAAACACAAATCATAGAGAACCCTAAGAAAACCACCTTAGAATCAATTGAAATTTCTTATACTATTTATTGGGGGTAAAATCACACTGTATATTAAGTTTAGGCTTATTTTGACATCGTTTGCTTGAAGTTTCAATTCGAGGTTTAATCTTATCGTTAACTAATCATATATGGGGTTTTTGACACCTAGGTTTAAATTTCTTATCTTTTTGATCTATTGTTTTTTTGGTATAAAGAATCCATTATATGTTCCATTTCGATATTGTTAGATTTGTGTTTCAATTCTAGTGTTTAGAATTGTATAACAGGTTAGATTTGCGTTAAGTTCCAAAATGTATTCTTTATTATTAGTTTTGACCAAATTAGTATGTTTCTATTATATTTGGGTTAATTAGGAGTCAATAATTTTTTTCATCAATTCTTGCTTCTATTTTATCTCAAGTCTTCGATTCATCCATAATTTGTTTAAGTTTGCATTACTACTCGCATAGTTTGTTTTACTTGTTCTCAATATATTTATTGATTCTTGAGTCTAAATTTATAATTAGATTGTATTTCAAAAGCTACTAACTTTGATTTGTTAATTTATAGTTCTTAAATAACCAGAAGAAAACAAGTTTAAAGGTGGAAGGCGTAGTGAGCATATGAGAGTGGAAAACCTTGATTTGTGTGAAATACGAGGGTTGTGAGGATATATTTTATGCTACTAATCAATTTTTATAGATTTAAATATGTTTGAGAATAGCAAATTTGTGACACCAAAGCCTGAAGACATTTTTTAAATGCTAGCTTTTGGCCAACAACTTGAACTTTTGGCTAGGTTGATGAGGAAGTTGAAAGATGATACGAATTTTATGAAGCAATAGATTTTTGGGGCTAATCATCGAAGAAATAATGTTTGAAAGGCTGTACGAAATGTTAACACTTACATTGATGAGTTTATTGATGTTAATACAGATATGGGTGATGATGAATATGACTTTGCATTCGTGGGTCAAGGAAACAAATTTGGGCTAAACAAAGGAAGAAGAAATGTGAGTTTTGGTCATGGTGGAGTTTTCAGCCAGAGGGAGAGTTCTTGAGATTTTAGGCATCGTAATGATTTAGATGGAGAGTTAGGCACCATTAAGTTGAAAATACCTTATTTCCAAGGAAAAATTGATCCAGAGGCATACATAGAGTGGGAAAAGAAGGTTGATTGGATCTTTGATTGTCATCACTACATATAATATAAAAAGGTAAAACTCGATGTCATTGAGTTTACAAATTATCCACTAATAATATGGTGGGATCAACTTTTTTTAAGAAGAAAGAGGAATGATAAAAGGCCTATTGAGTCATGAGATGACATAAAAGTTATAATTAGAAAACAATTTGTTCCAAACTTTTATTATAGAGAGCTTTTTCAAAAATTATAGAGTTCGTATCAAGGTTTAAAAAGTATGGAAGATTACCATAAAGAGATGAAGATTGCAATGATAAGGGATAAAGTGGTTGAAGGTATGAAAGCTACTATGACTAGGTTTCTTAATGGGTTGAATGGAGAGATAACTAATGTTGTTGAGTTACAACACTTTATTGTGTTAGAGGACGTGATTCATATGGATATGAAAATGGAGAGATAACTTAGAAGGAAAAGACATGTTCGACTAGCATTCAATTCAGGTTCTTCATTATCATGGAAGCTGAATTTGAAGAGAGAGGGGGTTGCCCAAGCATAAACTTTTATCTTTACCAAATTCGAACAACCTAAAGCTAAAGTTGAAGCCTCTACGAGTTATAAAGGTGAATATGACACTTAACCTAAATGTACTCATAATGATAAATATTTCAGGTGTTAGAGGCGGACATTATGCTTTAGAATGTCAAAACAAGAGGATAATAGTGATGAGATACAAGGGTGATGTGGGATCTGAAAATGATAAAATTAGATTGCGATGACATGCCACCATTGAAGGATTGTACTAAGAATGAATCGGCATTACCTATTAAGAAGTCCTTGGTTATAAAGCACTTCAGGTTCAAGTTAAGGAAAATAACAATGATCAGCAAAGGGAAAATATTTTCCGTACACGTTGTTGTTACCTATTCTTGGGCCACACAATAATATGCAAACAAATTAGAAAAGAGGAAAACAAAAAAAATGAAAAAAAAATTGAAAATTTTGAAAAAAAGAAATAAATACACTAGTAGAGGGACCGTGAATAATGCCCAAAAAATCACCAAAGACTAGTTGGGGAGGATCAAGATATACATGGTTGAAAAAATTCATAATTCAATTTTGACCGATAAAGGCCCTATTTACAAGAAAAATCAATTTGAAAAGAAAAATTCAAAATTAGATATTTAAGAAATCCATTGGAATTTTACAGGGTTTAATTGAATTTATTGGGGGATTAATTGCAAGAAATACTGGTATTTGAGTTCAATTTAGGTTTTAATTGGAGGAAATTGAAGTCTGGAGATTGAATTCAATTACAATTTTGAAAGCTAATTTGATCACATCAAAGACTTAATTGCATAAATATTAAAGTTTAATGGGTAATTAGGGACTTCATTGAAGAAATTCAAAATCAAGGACCAAAGTGTAAAAGGCATGTGGATGGAGGGATTGGAATCAGTGAAATTAAGGGCCAAGTTAAATGTTCAATTAAGGGTCAATTTGTATAAATCAGAAACTAAGAACAAAAATAAAAAAGACGATAAACTTTGGGATTGGTAATTGAGTTTGGCAATGGTAAAATTATACGAAATTAAAAGCTAGAAGGCAATTACATGTGCATTTAAAAGAAATCAAGAGATTAGGGATTATATTGAATTTTAATCAAATCCCATAATAAAACCTTAATTACGCAGGGTTATAAAAATGACTTTGTTTTATTTAAATGAAACAATGTGTTTTGACTAAAACAATTTGTTTTGGTTCAAACCAATGCCATTTTGAACACTCTTAGACAAAAAAAAAGGGGCGGGGGGAACTAAACGACTTATCATGTGGCCGCTACTGATCTTCTCCCCTAAAAGCCTTGAAAAGAGCCTGGTTACGATGCCACCTTGCAAAACTTGTTTCTCCCTAATCTCTTTCTCAAATATGACAAGACCTCACACCTAGCATTTTGTACTCCTACCTAAACAAGACAAAGGCTCTTTTTAAGCTCTGAAGGCGCTACTACAAGAGTCCAAAACCCACATCCTGACTAGCCATGCTTGTCAAAAACAACAAAAACTAGCCAATATACTCCCCTTGTCACCTCTAAAAACACTACAAAGGCTGATCTTCAACTTCAATGGATGGTTGAGATTCATTCTCTAACATCAAATGGTGAGGATTGACCAGCTCATGTTCTTTGGATTATTCCCATTGCTTTTAAAACAAATAGACATTGGACCTTCAAGAGACATGGGCCTCAGAACCACATATCCTCACCATTATTACCATCTCTCTACCCACTCTTAGATACACTCCTACACTGCCATTCACCTGTAAGTTGAACTTTCATCTCTTTACCCTTCTCGAAGCTCCTGCATCAATCCTATATTCATTTCCATTGTCACTATAGCAGCACCAACATTAGTCCTGCCAACAACCTCTCATCTATACTACCATCTTTTCCCCCCTCCACTAACTAATAATAACCATCGCAACTTAAGCAAAGATACTAAGGAGATAATGTTATTAGATAAGGTAATCATTTAATTTTGATGAGGGGGTTTAGCTCAATACGTACACCATCTCCCTTTCCATTTTGTTCTTTTATTTTTTTTTTCATTTGGTGTTCATTATGCATTCTCTTAAGGCCATATGTTAGTTTAAATGCAATGAATGTTTATTTGTTTTTTTTAATTACTTTAGATGTTTAGCCATGCCATGATTTAATATGTATATGTATGTTTAAATGTTGTTTAAGGTTTAGTTGGATGCTTAACATTGTTTTTTAAGTGATAAATGTCAATTTATAATACATTCCAGCATGTTTTTGATGTTCGAGATAATCAATGAAGTTATTATGACATAACATGTTGAAAGTTGGTTGTTGTTTGTTTATGTTGATCTTAGACCATTATTAGTGGTTGGTTGGGATTGCTTAAGTCAAATGCATGTTGTTTATGGTTAAGAAAGTGAAAAATAGACAGGAGTTTGATAATCAGTTTTATTTCAAGTATCACCATAAGATGAAAAAACAGGAGTTTCAAGCATTAAAGCAAGGTAATATGTCAGTGCTAGAGTATGAGGGGAGGTTTCATGACCTTTCTATGTTCTCCCCACATCATGGTCCTACATAGTAGCATATGATAGAGAGATTTTGAGATGGTTTAAGACAATAATTAAAACAATGGTTAATAGCTTTGTAATTTGGGATGATGAGAGGCCTGACAATGGTAGCCCAAGCTCTATTAGTATGTATAGTAGAGGGTTGAGGGTTAACAAGGTCAATCTGGTGTTGGCAAAAGAAAGAAGGTTGATTGCTCTTTAGGTAAACCCTTTAAGCTCTCTCTTTTTAAGAAGGGACAAAAGGATAATACAATCAATTTAAATGAAAAGGAGGGAATAAGTAAATCAGTTACTAGGTCTTATTAGAGTACATGTGAAGGGTTAGTTGGAGGATAATTGAACGTTAAAGGTAATCCTACTAGAGGGTCTTTAGAGTAGAAGAACATTACTTATCCTCATTGTTGCAGGTATGAGCAGTAACATCCTAAAGATTACTCTGCATTGTTGGGGCGATGCTACATCTGTAGGCACGATGGACATAGATGACGGGACTACCTCTATTTAGGTTGAGGATGTTACTATTGTGGTGGGCAGGGATATTTTAAGAAATATTGTCCTAGGACAACCGTGTATGTTCAGTAACAGAGACAGTAAACATAGAGCTACTAGCAGTCAGTCACTATGGATAGACCCACCAAATCAGTGCAGTCTGGGACTGGTGGAAATTGAGGCTGACCTTGAGGATAGAGGAAGGGGACCTATGATAAAATATTTCATATGACCCAAGAGGATGTGTGGGCTGCCACGGATGTAGTAGTAGGTACTTCATTGTTAGAAAATCATTATGTTGATGGATCTGGGTGCTACATATTCTTTTATGGCAAGAAAAATTGAGAATATACTAAAAAAAACAACCAATTAAATTAGAAAAGGGGTTCTTCATCAACACATCTTTAGTTGATGTCGTACTTGTAGAACATATGTATAAAAGTGTTAAGGTTACTATTGAGGGATATGGTATGGAAGTAAATGTAATGCAATTAGAATTGCATGATTTTGACTTAATTCTAGAAATAGATTGGTTAAGTAACCACAAACATCAAATGGATTTTAAAAAAAAATAGTGACCTTTCATGGAATAGATGGGAAGAGAGTGACTTTTAGGGGAAAGAGAAATGTCATACTGAATTATGTGATTTCGGTTATGATAGCTAGTAAGCTTATGAGAAAATGGTGTGTGGCTTATCTTACTTATGTAATAGATTCTGAAAAAGGTAGGGTAGAGTTGAATAACCTTCCCATCATGAGAGAATTCCCGAATGTATTTCCAGAAGAATTGCTAGGACTACCTCCAGAAAGAAAAGTAAAAGTTTCAATTGATATATGCCCGGTACCTCTCCTATAGCTCAAGCACTGTATAGGATGGCACCAACAAAACTAGGTGAATTGAAAGTTCAAATAGGACCTTTAGGCTTTGTATAAGGCAACAATAAAGAACAAGTATCATAAGGCAACAATAAAGAACAAGTATCTGCTTTTACAGATAGATTATTTGTTTAACCAACTAAAAAGGTTCAGGGTATTTTTAAAAATAGACCCGAGATCGAGGTACTACCAATTAAGAATCAAGGAGCAGGATGTGCCAAAGACTATATTTATGACTCATTATGGGCATTACGAGTTCCCGGTAATGCCCTTTATGTTGACCAATACACCTACATTATTTATAGATTTGATGAATTGAGTCTTCCAACCTTATTTGGCTAAATTTATGGTAGTGTTTACAGACAATATTTTGGTCTATTCTAACTTATATTTAAAGCACAAACAACATTTGAGGCAAGTACTGCAAACCTTAAGAGATCATCAAATGTATGCCAAATTGAGTAAATATGAGTTTTAGATGAAAGAAGTGGTTTTTCTAGAACACATTATATTTGCAGAGAGAATAATTATAGATCTAATAAAAGTTTAAGTAGTGTTAAAATGGGAAAAACCTACAAATGTAATAGAGATCCACAGTTTTTTAGGGTTAGCAGGAGGGTATTATAGAAGGTTTATTAAGGGATTTTCAACCATGGCAACTCCATTGACTTGATTGACTAGAAAGGAGGCAAAATAAGAGAGGGTGTGAAGAAAGCTTTCAAGAGTTGAAGAAAATGTTAACTACCACCCTAGTGTTGACACTTCTTTCAGGAACTAAGGGATTTGTGGTCTATAATGATGAATCTAAAAAAAGGCTTGGTTATGTCTTAAGGCAACATAAAAAGGTCATAGCTTATGCATCAAGGCAATTATCTTGTTCATGATTTGGAGTTAGTTGCAGTGGTGTTTACATTACAAGTGTGGAGATATTACTTGTATGGATCTTGAGTTCAGATCTTTATGGATCATAAGAGTTTGAGGTATTTGATGACATAAAAGGAATTAAATTATAAAAAATAGGAGATAAATATAATTGATAAAACATTTTAACTATGTAATAGATTATCACCTAGGAAAAACAAATGTTATTATTAATGCCCCCAGTCATAAGAATAAGGCAATAATGGAGACATTGAAGGAGGAGGGTGAAAAAGAGTTAATGGAATTGAAAAAGATTAATGCCAAGATAGAGATAGGGCGGCTCATTGTTTGGCTTAGTTAAAAGTATGATTCTTACTTCAAGATAGAGTTTTGGAAGTTCAACGAAGGAACATCGAAGTGGATAAAGTGAGGAACAAGGTGAAATGAGGAGTTGAGAAACCTTTTCAGATTCTGGAGGATGAGATGGTAGTGATGGTTAGATAGATGTATTTGCCTAAAGATAAAACTTTAAAAGAGAAAGTATTAAGAGAGGCTCATGAATCGAAATTCATGGCACATTTAAAAAGCACCAAAATGAAGAAAGAAATCACTAAGTTTGTAGCCAAATGTAGAGTTTTCCAACAAGCAAAGGTGGAGTTAAGATACCAATTAGACCTCTTTCTATTAGGCACAAGTAGTACTAGAATCGCACATGGACTTATGCTCTCCCTTAAGTATCTTTTAACCAGAATCTTCTTAACTTGTCTTTAAAATTCCTTTATTTTATCTAGATTATTTTTATAGGTTGTTTGGTTAGGACTTGTCGTTTCAAGTATGAAATTAAATTGATGTTTTATTCCTTTAATGGGCAGTAAACCACTAGGAACAACATCAAGAAATACATCTTCATATTCCTACAACAAAGAAATAGCAACACTAGAAAAAAGATGTGTCTAAATCGTTAGCCTTAAGATATGCTTCTTTGTATAAAATTACAAACATAGGTTAATTAGTGTTGAAAGCGCTTTTGACATCACTTATATATATATATATATATATATATATATATATATATATATATATATATATAACCTCTTTTTGTTTCTTCTCATATGGACCCTCTCTTTTTTCTTCTCTTGGTCAACTTTTTCTTTCCACTCCTCTCGGCCACCTTTTTCTTTACACTCTTCTAGGTCCCATCCTCCTTTTAACTTTAATTGTTCTTTGTATACTTGTTTTGAGGTCAAAGGTAGGATTTATTATCTTTTATAAAAGATTATCTCATTGCCGCTACAACTCATCCACCTTGATTTGAGCACTCACTGTCAACTGGATACTCGACTCCATCATTACTAGCATCCTTAAGTGGCCTCATTTGATCCTCCTCATTATCATTTCCAGGTCCCACTTCTTCATTATCATGCATAATTATAACTCTTTATTTTGGATATTGAGAAACTATTTGTCCTACCCCTAAGCATTAAAAATATTTTATATCATGATTATGGTATGGTTGGTGGTCAGAGTTACCTCTAATATTAGTGGAGACATTTTTCTTACCCTTAGGTAGTTTGGTTTTCCTTTAGGAGTAATATGCCATCCTTTTTCTAATTCAGTCTCCATGATAAGAACAAACCAGAATTTTGGCTTGGTTTTGAATTGTCTTTTCTCTTGAGTTGTCTTTCCAGCTTTATAACCATATGCACCATATCTTCTAATTTTACATAGTGTTATAACTCCATAACATGATCTTATAATCTTGCCATAATAACTTCCTTGTCTTTCTTTATATTTAATACAATCAAGACTATCAAAAGATTCTTTGTAAGTTTCAATTAAGCTAATTATAAGATCAAGGGTAAAAAAGCTCAAAGATGAATTCAATGGACTTATTCAAAATATTTAGATCAAGATAAATTTCAAGAAAGCTACAACTTTAATAAGTGATGATCAGAACTTAGTCAATCTAATCTATATACAAAAGGAGCCTGATCCATCTACAATGTAAGCCTAATTATTTCACAATGGCAGGGTAATTAATTCTGGCATTAGAGGTAGTTTTGGACTTATTTATTTTAATACACAATTTTACTCTAACAAGCATAATTTTTTGTCCAACTATTGGTTCTAGCTAAAATTTCACCAAAAATTTCCATAGGTATTTATATATATTAGGTTAAAATTTTAGGGCAACCAGACATCAGAAAGGCCTTGTAAAAAGATTTAGAAGCTATAATACAAGAATTGTATCAATTTCCTAGTTGATTTAAAATTCTTTTATTATTTTTTAGTATTATTTAGGAAGTTTTTACCTATTATAAATAGGTTTATTTAGCTTGTATTTAGGTTTTTTTGATTAAATTTAATTTGAACAATTATTATTGTGTGTAAGGTTTTGCTCATACTTATAATCTTGGTGCTTCGGTACAAGTTATCGTTGTGCCTAACTTAATTCCAAACCTGATCTTAGCTTTCTTGGAAGAGTTGATTTAACTGTGGGTCTCGGGACCTTTATATCCACAGGGTTCACATTAATATTTTCATAAATCATAGCTATCTTAATCTCTTTCAGGTAATCTTCCACACTCTTAGAACCTTGAGTAAGACTCTATAACTTCTGACATAGGTCCCTTTAGTAATGGCTAGCTGAATCTTCTTTTCATGACAACCTTCATTTAATCCCAAGTTTCAATAGACCTTTCATGATTTCTCCTTTCAATAGACCTTTCTGACATAGGTAAGTTCTTGGATCATTTGTTCACTAGAATGAGGTAATCTTCATTTTAATACTCTCAAGGTTCTTATCTATACCATCATGGCCTCTATTATCCCTTCTAAATCCTTTATCATATGCGTATCACTATTATGCTTAAATTTGACTATATCAATCATGGATGTTTAATCACCTTCATCCACATCTTCATCATCATTCTTAACATCAAATCCAGTTTTGGGTATGGGAGCACGTCTCACTTGCCTTCTAGCATTAGGGACCTTTTCGAGTTATTCTTTTTTAAAGTTAGCAATTGCAACGTCTTGTCTAACTATTTGATCTTTCATATCACCAAACACCATATATATACACTTAAATTTTTATTGCATTACTTGCAACACAAAGAATGTGTTCTCCTTTTTCTTTATAGATGATGACTCGATTTTAGAAGATATATTCGATAGTTATGAAAGATGTTAGTAATAAACCTCATACACTCCATTACATATTTGCACTCAAAGATAACTCAATTGTGTTTCACTCTTGACTTGGCTTTTCTCGATGTTAATCTCAAACTCTCATCTTTTTCCATTCTTATCCTTTTAGTTCTTTATTGAACTAAACGAATTCAATAAAAAAATAAAACTTAATTGTAGTGTTCAAACTATAGAATTCAAAGAAAAACAAAAAAAGACAAACAAGAAATGATAAAGAAATTTAGGAAGAGAAAGCAAAAGAAATGAGATTAGGAAGCAATAATGTCTGGTCTAAATTAAATGGAATATGTAAAGAAAAAAAATTAGCACCAAGAACTATTTTAAAAGGCAAAATAAACACTAAAGATCAACAAATGAACACTTTCTCAAAGAATAATTCAACAAAACATATTCAAGATTGAACTTCTTAACTTGCATTTATGATTTTTTTTTCACTGCAAAATGGAATTAACTAAAAGACTTTCTTTTTTTAATCACTACAAAACACAATTGGAAACGAGAAAACCTAAAAATTAAGAACATAAGTTTGAGTAATTTGCATTAACTGTTTTGATTAATGTGCATAAGGTGAATTTGAAATTTATATGGTGTGATTTGATTCAAAGAACAATTATCTATGATGTAATCTTGAAACAAAAAGAAAACAAAATCTGAACAATAAAAAAAATATCAGAACAATAAATTAAAGATAATGAACTTGATTTTAGAGCCAAGTTTTGATTCCAAACTTATGTAAACCCGAAAGAGCAAACCTTGAAACTCATAATCAAGAATTGAAACTCACCTTAAAAGGCTAAAATAAAATTGGAAAACCCCGACCCATGATTTATAGAATCAAAAACCAAAGGTATACAGTTAAAACACTACAAAGATTATGTCCTTGATAAACTCTAGAAGTTCAATAAAGAACCCAAAGAAGAAATACTCTTACACTGTTCAGTTTTTAATGACTATAAAATTCCACTTTCCAAAGTTTTTTCCAGCTACTTATATAATAAACATTAATTAGATAATAAATCTAAATTAAATCCACATAATTATCTAACTTAAATAAAAAAACTGAATAAGAATAGAGTACAAAAGTCATACTTTTAATTACTAAGGCCAAATCCGTATATAGTACATGTTAACCCATTACAAATTCATGTTTCTATTAAATGAGATTAAAACAACATAACTATCTAACTTCATATTTGATGTCATGTAGAGATTCTCAAAACTTACTCAACCCAGATATCATTAATCAACCCATGAGCTTGTATTAAATGAGATCCAATCCACATACGTAATATTCTCATCAGGAACAGTTTTATGAGGTTATTCTTATTCCAATTCTTCGTCCAGCCATTGCTCAGACACCAATTCTCCGTCTCTAAAATGTTGCGTCTTTGCCCACGTACATTATTACATGCATGCATGACTTCAAATTATTAAATTTTTCGGGGACAGACTTCCCTGAGAGCTTGAGTGATCATTCGTTAATTTCTTCAATTCTGAAGGTAAGATCCACGTTTGGAATGTGTATAGTGATGAAAGCAAGATCACAGTCACACTT
>Ga0325414_1001163_pt1 | contig 24718 bp, 12 predicted proteins | sample PopdelMetagenome_8_FD_206183 | JGI IMG/M metagenome (GOLD analysis project Ga0325414, IMG submission 206183) | Populus deltoides microbial communities from Bellville, Georgia, United States - Leaf-PdKOR-R3 | ecosystem: Host-associated > Plants > Phyllosphere > Phylloplane/Leaf | place: USA... | reverse complement strand
ATAAAAAATGTACTTGTTACTTGCTATCATGTTGATGAAGAGAAAATTCCTACTAAACCTATCATGATGACTCTTTAAACTCATGTCAAGGTGTATGCACCATGGAGATATCCTTCAATGATGAAGATATGTTACTTGGATCAAAACTCCATAATCAGCCTCTTTTTATTAAAGGATATGTTGATGGAAAGTGAATCGTATTTTGGTGGATGATGGTTCGATTGTCAATATACTACCTCTCAAGACTATGAAAAAGCTCAGGATTCCCATAGATAAACACTTCCCAAGTCATCTAATGATTCAAGATTTTAATCAAGGAGGGTAAAATACCATAGAAAGATAAGACTTGATACACACATAGAAGATATGGAATCCAATGCATTTTTCCATGTGATAGATGCCATAACTACTTACAACATGATACTTGGACGATTATGGATACATGAAAATGGTATTGTCTCCTCAATGCTCCACCAATGTTTTAAGTATTGTCAAGATAGACAAGTAAGAAAGATAGTAGTGGACATCGCCCTCTTTACCATAGCTGAAGCCTACTTTATCAACGTAAAGTTCTATTTTAAGTCAACTGTGATGGAAGAACTACGATCCCCAACTGACCATCCAGGAGAGGGAAAAGTTAACTCTAAAAGCTCAAAAAAGCATAAGTCATCTACAAATGAAGGAATGACTCATCCAACGAAGAATAAAAGAAAAGAAAAGGTAGTAGAAAAATTTGTTAACGATAAGATATCATGTAAAGCCAGAGTACTGTGTTATATCCAAGTATCAACAAGAAAAACAGGGTCAATCTTTTTTTACTAAAGATGAAGAGAAGATCAACAAGGGGCTTGAAAACTTTACCTTGCCAGCTACTAATCTCATATTGAAAAAGGTCTCAAAACCTTTATTAAAGGGTTTATTCCTTAGACTAGGTTGGTGGTTACAAATCCTGAAGGGCTCTCTAATAAACGGGCAAATGGATTTGATCCCAATGCATATAAGCTTTCAGACTAGGTAGCGTGGGCTGACATGTATTTTTCTACAGATCTAAAGGAAAAAAAAAAAAGAAATGCATGTTGATATATTTGAAGGTGTTTTTTTTTCAACGCAACTAATTCTCAAATCAGTTTATACGTTAATTTAATTGATAATAAGTTTTTTTAGAATGATCTTACAGACATATTTTATATTGGTCTAGTGTATTAAAAATATTTAAGAAATTCTTCTATTAATTTCAAATTTTAAAAACTAAACACCCAAACAAAATACATATACTAAAAAAACATTCAATAATAAAATTGACATTTTAAAAATGTGTTAAAATTAAAAAAAAAGGATAGATTTACTTACTAAAAATAAAAAATCCGCAATAAATCAGAACACGGATGCAGAGACTAGAAAAGATTTTTTGAGATGAGAGGGGAGGGAGCTAGTTGCTAGTTGTTTATGTTGGAGGGTTAGATGCAAGGGGAGAAGAAGGAGAAATAGGGGAGGGGAGGTCAATGGTCTGGTCATATATTAACTATTATCGATAGAATTACCAACAAAATTATTCCATCAGTAATTCTGTCATTGTTTTTGACCAAATGAGTACATGCCAATGGAGATAAGAATGATGAAAAATATACTTGTTACTTGCTATCATGTTGATGAAGAGAAAATTCCTACTAAACCTATCATGATGACTCTTTAAACTCGTCTCAAGGTGTATACTCCATAGAGATATCCTTCAACGATGAAGACATGTTGCTTGGATCAAAACTCCATAATTAGCCTCTTTTTATTAAAGGATATGTCGATGGAAAGTGAATCGTATTTTGGTGAATGATGGTTTGATTGTCAATATACTACCACTTAAGACTATGAAAAAGCTCGGGATTCCCATAGATGAACTCTTCCCAAGTCATCTGATGATTCAATATTTTAATCAATGAAGGTAAAATACCATAGGAAAGATAAGACTTGATATACACATGGAAGATATGGAATCCAATGCATTTTTCCATGTGATAGATGCCAAAACTACTTACAATAAGCTACTTTGACGATCATGGATACATGAAAATGGTATTGTCTCCTCAACGCTCAACCAATGTTTTAAGTATTGTCAAGATGGATAAGTAAGAAAGATAGTAGTGGACACTGCCCTCTTTACCATAGCTGAAGCTCATTTTATCGACACAAAGTTCTATTTTAAGTCAACTATGATGGAAGAACTACGATCCCCACATGACTATCCAGGAGAGGGAAAAGTTAACTCTAAAAGCTCAAAAGAGCATAATTCATCTGCAAATGAAGGAATGACTCATCCAACGAAGAATAAAGGAAAAGAAAAGGTAGTAGAAAACTTTTTTGACGATAAGATATCATGTAAAACCATGGTACTGTGTTATATCCAAGTACCAGCAAGAAAAAATATGTCAATCTTTTTTTCTAAGGATGAAGAGAAGATCAACAAGGGGCTTAAAAACTTAACATTGCCAACTACTAATCTTGTATTGAACAACGTCTCAAAACCTTTTTTAAAAGGGTTTATTCCTCAGACTGGGTTGGTGGTTACAAATCTTGAAGGACTCTCTAATTAACAGGCAAATGGCTTTGATCCCAATGCGTATAAGCTTTCAGACTTGGATGCGTGGGCTGACATGTATTTTTCTACAGGCGTGAAGGAAAAAAAAAAGAAATACATGCTGATATATCTGAAGGTGTAACGCAACTAATTCTCAAATCATTTTGTACGTTAATTTAATTGATAATAAGTTTTTTAGAATGATTTTACAGATATATTTTATATTAGTTTAGTGTATTAAAAATATTTAAGAAATTCTTCTATTAATTTCAAATTTTAAAAACTAAACACCCAAACAAAATACATATACTAAAAAAATATTCAATAATAAAATTGACATTTTAAAATTGTATTAAAATTAAAAAAAAAGATAGATTTACTTACTATAAATGATAAAACCGTAATAAATCAAAACACAGATGCAGAAACTAGAAAAGATTCTTTTGAGATGAGGGGGGAGGGAGCTAGTTGTTGGTTGTTAATGTTGGGGGGGTTAGATACAGAGGGAGAAGAAGGAGAAACATGGGAGGGGAGGGTCGATGGCATGGTCATATATTAACTATTATTAATGAAATTACCGATGGAATTATTTTGTCTATCACTCCGTCGGTAATTCTGTCATTTTTTTTTTACACATCACTATATGGAAAACCTAGTTTGAATCCGACTATAATTCCATCCACAAAAACTTACACGTCATCGCACAACTTGTTTTTTTTTTCCTTCATATTCTGTCTGGGATTCTCTCGGTATTTATCGACAGATTATTTCTGTTAGTATATACTGACGGATTTAGTGATGGAAAAATATATGTTGGCAAATATCATAGCAAAATAATGAGAAAAAAAATTATCCGTAATGCCATTTGTATTTGTTGAATTTCTAGTAATGTCTAAACAGTTAATTGCGGGTCTGTCAAAACTAGAGGCGGATCTGCAACAAACAAATTTCTTAGATGGCTTAATAGATACATTTATAGACTAGTAGGATAGGTCTAGATTCAGAAGGAGGTCTGGTTATGCCATCCTAGAATAACGACATAAAAAGGCTATAACTTTTGATCCAGTCATTGAATCGCGATCTATGAGAACCATTAAATCTTTAGATATTTAAAAAAAAATCTCGCAGAGAACTCCTAGTTTTGGCAATTACAAACCTCTATAAATAGATGCCCTCACCCTAGAAAAAAGAAAACGGAGGATTCTTTGAGATATAAATTTTATTCAAGACAAGCTCTTCAAGTAAGGAAGTCATCTAAAAAACTCTCAAGCCTCTTTCATCTACACTTAAAGTCTACAAAGAACAAAGCTCTATTGGATCAAGCTTAAGTGCCCTTATAAAAGTTCTTCAACAACACTTTGAAGATAAATCAAAATTAATCTTAAAGCATCAAATCACCAAATCTCGCTTCACAATACACGCCTAAATTCGAGTTTCTTGCAAAGCATAAATCTTGATTTGATTTCACAAATAAATTAAGTCACTATATATCAAATCCAAGGGAAGAATCAGAAGATTGTTTTATTTTTTTAAAAGAATACCTTAGATAGGGATTGTACTCGGTCATATATTTATACATGTATGGTTATTTAATTTCAGGTGCTTAGAATTATCCTTAGAGAGTTAATTATAATTTGATTCATGTGTTTAATGAAATAATTAGTTTTTTTCACTGTGTTAATCACCACATGCTTTAATTACAGGATTGAGCATGTCGTCTTTCTTGATTTGGTCTCTATAAAATCGAGTGTATCTGTTTTTGTTAGTTATTATGATTTGTGTTCTATTGCTTATTTTAGTGATTTATGCTCAATTTGTTTTACTTAAGAGTCATTGTTGGGTATTCTTAACACAAAAAAAAAAAAAAGTAATTAAATGTTGGAATTTGATCTGTCAATCAAAGTATGCAGAAGGGTAAATTAAACATCTTTGATAACATAAAGGACTATATTAGCGAGTGAACATGTAGTTTTCTCCAAAATGAAGAGAAAAGTAGCTAGAACGTGCTTCTCTATCTATCTTTCCAATAGTTTTGTGATGCGCATCTATCCGTTGGATAGAGCTGCAGGTTGCGTGGGCTGACATGTATTTTTCTACAGGCCTGAAGGAAAAAAAGAAAAAGAAATACATGCTAGAGGAGGACAACGATGAGAATGAGGCTGATGGAGGGTGTGAAGGCACATGGCAGGTATTTATAGGGCACGTGTACTGTTTAATTCCTTAATTAATAACTTACTAAATTATTTTAATTTAAATATTTATTCAATTAAATTTATTTTTTAACATTCGAGATTTGAATAATTTTATATAAAGTTTGATAGCTGTCAATTAAAATAAGTAATTTTTCTATCTATAAATTATATTAAAATACTATTGACAATATTTAGTATATTGTTTTAATTATAACTTGCTCCCTTGTGTAATTAAATAATGAAAAATGACCAATTAGAAATGAAAAGAAAACTATTTCAATCTAAAATTTAATTTAATTAAATAAGTTTTTTGAATTTATTCTTGATCAAGAAAACAGTGAGACGCCTCCTTCTCTTGATTAATGACAAGAAAAAGAAAATGGAAGATTTTTAGTTATGGAGCGCAAATCAGCATGTGAAAGTAATTCATTAGTATTGATTAACGGCTTGCTTTTCTTTTATTTTTCGAGACTTTTATCAAGAAAATCAAAATTTATTTTCCTCCCATTCACCCTCAAATGGTTGGCTACTCTTGTTGCTTTAGCCATTGATTTTTCTTTGGTATTTTTACATAATTTTATGTTTAAGGTAATTCACAATACTTTAATTAACTTAATTTCAATAATTTCCTTCAATTTCACTCAAGAATCCTAATTTTCAATTCTAAATTGATGTATAATTCCTAATCAAATTTAAATTGGTTTTTACAATTATGATTAGGGCTCCTTACCTAGAGGTAATTTGGATTTCGATTCTTAATCGGTTAAAAGTTTCCAACCCCTCCCTCCTTGCATGCAGACAACCCTCTCCCTCTCGTTTTATTTACCTAACAATCTAGAACTTGTATAAACTTAACAATTTTGGTATTTTTCTCTTAATTTTTTGTGGAAAAATATGAAATCCTTCCCCTCCTATTTGTCTTTATGTTGCCGGCCTTTTGGAAGAGAAAAAGAGGTATTTGTAGTCTTAATTTTTTTTAATTATACTTTGGCCCCCATTCTTTCTTTTCTTTTTTTACAATTTGAGTTGTACTTCTTTTTATCTTTTAAAATCTCCCCCTTAACAACTGAATTTATTTGGTTTTTCATATATTTAACCTCACATTCTTCATCATGAGGTTAATTTAAGGTTTTTTTTTGTAAAAGTTTATTCTCGGAGCTTACGTATTCTCCCTAAAATTTAAGTTCCATGCTTGCATTGGAGAATATATGTGGATATTTCTCTTTAATTTTGGTTTCCCTCTCCCACATCTCTTCTTTCTTCTATTTACGAGTTCCTCCATAATACTCTCCAAGAAAACTCTTTTATTTCTTTACATTTTTTTGTCTCAATCCACGATTTTGACTAGTTTTGTCTCTAATATCAAATGCTTTGTTACTTTAATAGGAATCGGGAGTGTTTACACTCGTGGGAGATTCATCTTTACTTTTTATAATACATTATGAATCTTATCCAAATATATACGTAGCTCCAATCAACAAGCAACTAGCCCTATCTTTTTTATAATTTCAAAAGAATCATTGTATCTCAGGGCAAGTTTTTTTTTTCATTCCAAACTGAATGATACCCTTTTAATGTGACACCTTCATTAAAAAAACACTTTATCTCTACTATTTGTTAGGTTGGTTGCCATTAATGTGCAACAACCATTGACAATGGCAGCAGCTGCAGCTGGAGTTGCACCAACCATGTGCACCCATCCAAGATGTCAAAGGTTGGCAGCCACCATTGTTGAAGATGGGCTGGAGTTGGTAGCCACCTTTGTTGAAGAAAAGTAGGAGCTGGTGGCACCATGGTTGCCTATAAAAGGGCACCGAGAGTGAGAGCAAAATGTGTAGAGTTGTGAGAATGTGAAGAGAGTAGAGTGAAAGTGAAGGGCTGCAATGGCAGCAGCCTTACTGCCATTACAGCAGCTGCAAGTGCAGCAATAAGAGCTGGGAGTTGAGTTTGAGTGAAGTGATCCTCCTCCTCCATGTATTGTGTTGTAATCCTTTCTCAAACTCTAAATAATATGGACTCTCTCCCGTGGATGTAGGCGGTTTTGGCGAACCACGTTAAATATTGTGTCTCAGTGTGCTTAGCCTCCTTTGGGCAACTATCAGTACACCACCGGTCCGCGCATGGGGAGACGGAATTCCCAACAATTGGTATTAGAGCACATGGTTTAAAGGGGTGTTTGATTTTTGCTCAAAATGAAAGTTCTCAAAATGATGTTTTGACCATACCACTATGTAGAGGAGGCCGAGACGAAGCCACTGGTGAAAACGACGTCGCAATCGGATTTCAGACATGCCCGCACGCGCCCCCACGCGCCGACAAGGTGGCAGTCTACAATAAGCATGCAAAGGGTGACATCAGCACGACATAATTGTGATGTCAGCATGCACAGCAGGCATGCCAAGGATGACATCATCATGACATAATTGTGATGTCATCATGCACAGTGGCATGCCATGTCAGCGACTAGTCATCTGCCACATCATCTAAGAGGGACCCATCTGCCATGTCACCAGCCGCGAGCCGAGCCAAGCCAAGCAGAGATGAGCCGAGCCTTGTTGAAGCCGAACCGAGCCGCGAGCTGAGGGATACGATTCTGTGCAGCAGATTCTACGTGCAACCGGATATGAGATTGAATATGGGTCGTTCATCAGGCCAGAATTGTTTTGATCAATTCTTAGCCGTCTGAAATGCGATGTGGACGATTTCAGACTTGTTTCCAGCTAATTTGATTGTTCCGGATACAATGGTACGGTCTGATTGTTGAGATTTGAGACCGAAAGTGGTGGTGGTGAATTAACAAAAGAGATTGCCCGATTAGGAGACATCTAAAGGTCATCGTGGTGGTCGATGAAGATGAAGAAGAAGAAGGTGCACATGTTTACCCAATTATATGTGCTGAACTGCTAAGTGGGGAGAATTTTAACTGCCTTGAGGGAAGGCAAAAATTGGGACACTCTGGACACCCGATCAAGTGGATGATTTGAGGTGTAGAGTGAAAATTGATTAAGACCAATCTTGCCGAATCTAAGAAATGGTAGTCTCGCCAGATGTTGAGAAATCATGTATTAAACCAGTATATTCCAGATTACTTGTAAAGGAATGCCGCAACAAAGCTAGCAAATGGTTGTATATACGGAAAGACAGTATGATGGATATATATGGCCTAAAAAGTTCTGGCTAGGAGATTGGGTTTTAAGCGGGACCAGTGTGACCCCTCCAATCTTTCCTGGGAACTTGCCTAGTTGAAGGATTATTCATACGGTACTATTTTTGTATATATAGCAGTTTGTAATGAAATGGTTGAAGACTAGCAGGATGACGGCATAAAGGAACAGTTGGGTTCCGTATGTTCAAGGATCTGATAGAGTGGTGATTTCTCCAAAGAAGTTAGATTCGGTGACTGTGATTTCTCGAGGGGAGAATTGATGAAGACCCTGATAATGGAAGAGAAATACAGCAAGGGGATAAAGATTGGCACCCTATTTTGACTTGGACATGTGTTGTGATAGGATGAGCTGCTGTCAAATATAAGCAATGGATAGGGAGAAATCTGGAGAACAGAAATTGTACGAGGGCACACGGAGATTGTGCAAGAGTACCCGTAGGATCCAATGTGGTACTATAATGAGACAACGGGTGCAAGGAGAAGAAGAGTTCCCAGATGAAGCTCAGAGCAGAGACTGTGTAGAAGTTGTACAACAGGAAGTCTCTTATGCTCTTGATGAAGACAACAGGTGAAGACCTTTCCAATGCATGCAAGAATGGAAAGAGAGCTGTTGTAGAAGCACCTAATTGAGGGGGTGCTAACGCCTGTGTTAAAAGGCGACCGCCTATGATGAAAGGCGAAGACACCAAAGAGAGTTGGTGTAGGTGGAGCTGTCAAGCAGAAAGGCGTAGAAGCTCCAAAGATAGAAATCGAGGTGGAGGATTGCGAGGAGTATACCGCAAATTTCTCTTTCTATGTAATCAATGGCAGTGAACTCTCCCATGGTACACATGGTGGTAGAGACTCTTGGAGCCACTTTGAAGCATCTTAACTGAAGGAGGATACGACCGCCTATGAAAGGCGAAGACACCTTAGATGGAAGGTGTGAGGGCCATGATAGGAGCCCCAGTTTAGACCGCCCCACGACAACGGGCGAAGACACCTTAGAGAAGGTGTATGGGCCACGATAAGAGCCCAAGTTCAGAACAACCCCAGAGCCAATGTGATGGCTGAATATGAGTGGATAGATGGATAGCCAATAAAGTGGCTATGATGAGTATGGAGACAAATGCAGGATTGACTTTCATGGATATTGCCCCCATGCTAAAGATCAATGAGCTAGAAGATATTTGCCTTGGACAATAAGTGGATGACTTGTGGAGCATTAAGACACGGCTGCTATGAAGGAGCAGAGGGCATGCGCAGGTTCCGGGAACGAGTTGACTCTTGTCAAGGTGGTGAGCTCGGTGAAGGCATTGTAATACTCAAAGTATCAAGACATATATGGATCAACCTTTAATGGGCTGTCCCCATAGGTAAAGGTGGAAAACTACCTGGACTCTTGAGACTAAGAGCGAGAGACTCACGAAGAAGTAAGGCGTGGTTCCTAGGGTGGAACAGAGGGCAGGCGCAACTCCTGGATGAGTAGACTCTTGGAAGAGTGGTGAGCTCGTGATCATATTAAGATACTCAGATAATGACTATCGCACTTGGAAATGGAAATTTCTGTTTGAGGGGGTGTTGTAAGCCTTGATGTGAGGCTTGATGAATCATTCCGAACCAAGCATGATTGATACGCTCGAATGGGAATGTTGTGTCCCAGAGACAAGCGTTAACACTCTTTAGATGTGAAGTGGCAAACCATCTGGTTGTAGTGATCCTTTTGTGTGAGAAAAGGTGTGCTTTGGTGACTCTGGTGATTGAAAGGTTTGGCGAGTACCTGTAAACTTGGCCACAGACGCTCTCGGATTGGTAAGATTGGAAGAGCTGCAGGATGCAAGCCTGTGCTGAAGAAGCAAGAGGACAGTTGCCCACATGAATGGCAAAGGGGGTGATTGTTAGGTTGGTTGCCATTAATGTGCAACAACCATTGACAATGGCAGCAGCTGCAGATGGAGTTGCACCAACCATGTGCACCCATCCAAGATGTCAAAGGTTGGCAGCCACCATTGTTGAAGATGGGCTGGAGTTCGCAGCCACCTTTGTTGAAGAAAAGTAGGAGCTGGTGGCACCATTGTTGCCTATAAAAGGGCATCGAGAGTGAGAGCAAAATGTGTAGAGTTGTGAGAATATGAGAGTGAAAGTGAAGGGCTGCAATGGCAGCAGCCTTGCTGCCATTGCAGCAGCTGCAAGTTCAGCAATGAGAGCTGGGAGTTGAGTTTGAGTGAAGTGATCCTCCTCCTCCATGTATTGTGTTGTAATCCTTTCTCTAACTCTAAATAATATGGACTCTCTCCCGTGGATGTAGGCGGTTTTGCCGAACCACGTTAAATATTGTGTCTCAGTGTGCCTAGCCTCCTTTGGACAACTATCAGTACACCACCGGTCCGCGCATGGGGAGACGGAATTCCCAACACTATTTCGGTTCAGTTTTACATCATCTAAATGTCTCCATGCATGTTTCTCGGGGTCAATAATGCTTCCACAGTACAGCCAATAATTTCAAGTGAGAGAACTATTTTCTATTGGAAATAGCAGTGGATGAATAATTTACAATTCAATGTTCATTTTGACAGGGCCTCGAGGAGATACCATACACTATTATTCAACCAATTTTATGCTGCTTCATCAGATATTTCATGATTAATTTTTTTTTATTAACGTGAGTGTTCAAGTCAATTTGCGTGTATTTCGACTAATTTTATGAACCCTGAAGTTAATAACCATATAAGTTTTTAATAATCTTAAGGTTTGTAAAACTAGAACTAATAATTTTTAAAAACAAATCTAAAACTTGACCAATTAAACTACATTATTTTCTTCCGAAAAACACGTTTTTCTTTCATTTCGAACTAAATGATTCTAATGTGTCACCAACAAAAACATTTTATTTCTTGTTTGAAATTTCAAAGATTTTCTTTGATTGTCCACGTAACTTTTCTATTTATCTCCAACTTTCTTTATTTTTTTTTATCTGATTGTCCTCTTCAATCGTCATCTCTACTATTTCTGGTCCCAGGAGTTTTGCATCATCTAATTGTCTTCATGCATGTTTTTCGGGGTCAGTAATGCTTCCACAGTACAACCAATAATTTCAAGTTTTCAACTGAGAGAAGTGTTTTCTAGTGGAAATAGCAGTACTGGATGGATTATTTATAATTCAATGTTCATTTTGAGAGGGCCTCGAGGAGATATTTCATGATCAATTTTGAAAGGACAGCAAGTGAGCTGACATGGTTCTCTGTTCTTTTTCTAATTTCCATGACCTAGGAATATTAAAAATATATATATAAATAAAATTAAAAAATAATAAATAAAGATAGTTTTATTATTTTTTATATATTATATTTTTTGTTATCTTTGTATCTGTATTTTATCATATCACCATAAAAATTAAGCATTGAGCGCCCATGTGTTGCTATAGGCCTTTGCTTACAGGATTATGATTTTTTTGAATTTAAACTGGTTTTGCCTTGGAAGGTTGAACTACGTTGACTGTTTCTAGACAGTAGGTACTTTATTAGAACAGTACCGTAACTGACAACTCATAAGCTAACACGTGGCACCATTACTTTTATACCCCCCACTTCTTGTACAGTTCAGATAGATTTCTTGACTGTCAAATCAGGAGCTTGCATGCCAACATAGGCTTGGTTCTTGCAGCGTGGAGCAGCCATAGTTATCAAACTTAACCGATCAAGAAGCTGGGGTCGGATTTTATAGATGAATCTGGATTCACTTCAATCAACTGAATTAATTTTAAAAAAATTTAAAATTTTAATATTTTATATAAAAATTAAAAAAATTCATGAGAATATAAGTTATACATGTTATAAATAATGAAGTTTAAAAGAATATTTTAAAAACAAATTTATCTCACATTGAAAAAATATTATGTTATGCTTTTAAGTTGAAGTATTTAAATCAAAATTTTTTTTATCCCCCGTTGAAAAAACATAACTTTTTTCTTGTGAACATAGAGTATATATACTGAAAGGTTTCAAATACCACATTGAAAAGATAGTATGTTATCCTTTTAAGTTGAAGTATTTAAACTAAAAAGTTTTTTATCCCACATTGAAAAAACATAACTTTTTTCTTGTTAACAGTGCATATATACGAAATGACTTCAAATTCCACATTAAAAAACTAACTTTTTTCTTAGGAACATAGGAGTATATTTACTAATGGGTTTTAAATTTCACATTGAAAAAACATAACTTTTTTCTTGAGAACATAGAGTATATATATTAAAGGGTTTCAAATCCCAAATTAAAAATATATTATATTATCCTTTAAGGTTGAAGTATTTAAACTAAAATTTTTTTATCCCATATAGAAAAAACATAACTTTTTTCTTGTGAACATAGAGTATATATACGAAATAACTTCAAATCCCATATTGAAAAACTAACTTTTTTTTCTTAGGAACATAGAGTGTATATACTAAAAGGTTTTTCACATTGAAAAACTAACTTTTTTTTCTTGGAAACATAGAGTGTATATACCAAAGGGTTTCAAATCCTACATTGAAAAAACATAACTTTTTTCTTGTAAACATAAAGTATACATACGAAAGGGTTTCAAATCTCACATTGAAAAAAATAACTTTTTTTCTTGGAAACATAGACTATATATACTAAAAGGTTTCAAATTTCATATTGAAAAAATAAAATATTTTTCTAATATTTATATAGTGAACTTTAAAAAGTGTTAATAATCAACTAAAAAATATATAAAAAAAGAAGGGTATAGGAGAAAAACCATATTTGAAAAAAAACACCGGGTTTCTCCTGAGTCACGGGTTCATGTCGACCGGGTTGTTGCACCACCCAATCTTTCAACAAACCCGAACTGGTTCAGCTTCCAGGTTGACCTGCCAATCCAATCCAGGTTTAATAACTATGGTAGCAGCTACCCATGCTCCGTAATGCTCCCATGTCCCCAGGCTCTTTTCTTTTATTTTTTCGAGACATGTTGGTTGTTCTAATTGTTTAATAATTTTAGACCATGGTAAGAAGTAAAAACCTAACCATACCATAATTTTGGATCGGATATAAAATATTGACAGCAAATAAAAAAAAGTTAACATCCACAATGTAAAAAACCAATAAAAATGACAACACAAAAAATTTCAAGTAAACTCTAGATAATCTATTAATCTACAATTCAAAATATCAGATTAAAATAACAACAAAAAAATAATAAAATCTAATATGTAATTAACCAAATACCAAATGCTGAAAAATAAAATTTAAAAATATATGCTAAAAAAACAGAAATCAACAAAAGCTAATCTTCTAAACTCGTGACCTTGGTTATGAGACTGACATCACATTATAAAAATATATTATATTATCCTTTAAGGTTGAAGTATTTAAACTAAAATTTTTTTATCCCATATAGAAAAAACATAACTTTTTTCTTGTGAACATAGAGTATATATACGAAATAACTTCAAATCCCATATTGAAAAACTAACTTTTTTTTCTTAGGAACATAGAGTGTATATACTAAAAGGTTTTTCACATTGAAAAACTAACTTTTTTTTCTTGGAAACATAGAGTGTATATACCAAAGGGTTTCAAATCCTACATTGAAAAAACATAACTTTTTTCTTGTAAACATAAAGTATACATACGAAAGGGTTTCAAATCTCACATTGAAAAAAATAACTTTTTTTCTTGGAAACATAGACTATATATACTAAAAGGTTTCAAATTTCATATTGAAAAAATAAAATATTTTTCTAATATTTATATAGTGAACTTTAAAAAGTGTTAATAATCAACTAAAAAATATATAAAAAAAGAAGGGTATAGGAGAAAAACCATATTTGAAAAAAAACACCGGGTTTCTCCTGAGTCACGGGTTCATGTCGACCGGGTTGTTGCACCACCCAATCTTTCAACAAACCCGAACTGGTTCAGCTTCCAGGTTGACCTGCCAATCCAATCCAGGTTTAATAACTATGGTAGCAGCTACCCATGCTCCGTAATGCTCCCATGTCCCCAGGCTCTTTTCTTTTATTTTTTCGAGACATGTTGGTTGTTCTAATTGTTTAATAATTTTAGACCATGGTAAGAAGTAAAAACCTAACCATACCATAATTTTGGATCGGATATAAAATATTGACAGCAAATAAAAAAAAGTTAACATCCACAATGTAAAAAACCAATAAAAATGACAACACAAAAAATTTCAAGTAAACTCTAGATAATCTATTAATCTACAATTCAAAATATCAGATTAAAATAACAACAAAAAAATAATAAAATCTAATATGTAATTAACCAAATACCAAATGCTGAAAAATAAAATTTAAAAATATATGCTAAAAAAACAGAAATCAACAAAAGCTAATCTTCTAAACTCGTGACCTTGGTTATGAGACTGACATCACATTATAAAAAGCAAATATAAAAAAATGAAGAAGCAAAATCCTCAATAAACTAAAAATCAAGGGATCAAACCAAGAAAAGAAATTAATTAAAAATCATGATCAAATGAATGAAAACTAAATTTTTTTTGTTATTTAAAAAAACTCATTGATTTTATTTGTTAAATATTTATCAAACAATGTAATTCAGACATTCTTGCAAAATAAAAAAATTAGTCGATTTAGGTAACCTTGATCAACTTACCCAATCTAGAAACCAAGAGCTGTTTGTGGTCATCCCACGAGCTAGGTTTAAAAACCATGATAAAAAAATAAAGACCTAATTTTTTGTTAAATTCTTTTAATTTTTTTTAAACCTATCTTAAAACCCATTTATTTATTTTTTGTAAAATGTTTACCAAAATAATGTCACTTTTACATATTTGTAAAATAAAAAATTTAAACTATGTTAATGTTGAACCGATATAATCCAATTAACTTTGTAGATCCAAAAACAACTCATAAGACATGTAAAAACATAGTTTGATTTAAAAAAATTCAAGATGACATGTTTTTTTTTTAATATTAAGATAACAACATATTGGATTGACTTGGGTCAACTCAGGTTAACATGTTAAATTTAAAACCTGAATTATGATATTATAATAACCCAATACAAAGCAAATCAAAAAAAATTATGAAGTCTAATTTCCAATTAACTCAATATTAAAGGATGATATTGAACAAAAATAGTTAAAAAAAGACCTAAAAAACAACTATAGTTAACCAGTCAAACCCATAATCCTAGGTCATAAGACCAACATAACCAATGAAAAATAAATCAAAATAAATTATGAATTTCAATCTCCAATAAACTTAATGTTGAAGAATGAGATTAAAAAAAAATCAATTAAAAAAACATAAAAAACAAACAGAGTTAATCTGCCAAACTCATGACCTAGGTTTTCAGACCAAGATAATCTCATAGAAAGAAAATAAATAAAAAATGACATGATTTAACCCATGTTAACTTGTCAAACCCACGACTATGATAATGAGACTGAGATAATCCTATAGAGATAAAATCAAAACAAATTATGAGGCTCAATTATCATTCGGTCATGTTAGGCATAACATTGAATGATGAAATTTATAAAACTTTTAATAAAAAATGAGTCATGTCAACACGAGTTAACACGTTAAACACTATTCTCAGCCAACGAGGCTAGGATAACTTATTAAAAAGCAAACCAAAACAAATCATGAAGCTTAGTTCTCAATCAAACATAATATTAAATGATGAAATTAAAAAAAATAGAGTCAATTGGATTAACTCGTCAAACCCGCGACCTAGGTCATGAGACGGAGACAACCAATAAAAAAATTCCAATGTTAAAGGACTTGTGACTTGGGTCGGGAGACCTTGATAACCTCTTCTAAAGAAAATTAAAAAACGACTTGATTTAACCGAGGTTAAAATGTCAAAACTCACGACCTTGATCTTAAGACCAAGATATCCCTGTAGAAAAAAAATCAAAACATATTATAAAACTCAATTTTCAACCAATTTTAGTGTTGAATAATAAAATTAAAAAAAAATCAATCAACAAATAACAAAAAAAAGCAACCTGAGTCAATTCGAGTTAACTCGTTAAGCATTATTCTTTGATCATGAAGCTAAAATAACATAATAGAAAGTAAACAATACAAATCATAAAATCTAATTTTCAATTAAACCAATATGAAATGATGAAATTGAAAAAAAAGAGTTAAAAAAAACTGAATCAACTAGATTAACTCGCCAAACACATAATTTATGTTAGAATAGTGTGATAACTCAATAAAAAAATTAATTTAATCTTAAAGAATAAAATAAAAAAACCCACTGATTAATTAGTGGGAACAGGTACAGTAAAATTCTCTTCTTTTTTAATTTATAGTTAATTAATGAAAAGTTAAAAAATAAAAAGCAAGGAAGCATGCGTGATAAAAGTAAAGAAAATAGTATTACTAAATGATTAATAAAATATTATAGTACAATTGAAGCTTATCCATTTATATCCCCTATTTGATTCTATATATAAAAAAAGACTTTGTAGGTCATTCATGATCAGCTAACAGTTACCATGCATGGCCCTTCAATTTTTTTGATGAAGCAATTTTCGGAAGCAATTAGATAATCTTACGAAATCTATGGAGGAAAACTGAAGATCTGGTAGCACCCCCATCCCAGTTATAAGCACTGTATTCTTTTTTCTTCTTAAATAAAAATTTAAAGTAACAGTACTGAGCAGATTGTATGTTGAACTAATGAAGAAGTAACTGACGATTTTAAGAATGTTCTTCTTGACAGACCAATTATCTTGGAATATAAACTTGTGATCGGAAGAACTAAAAATTTTATTTTGTTTAATATATGGGATTATAAGATTATTTATATGATATATTTTTAAAATTATATAAAAAAAACAGTACTTTCTTTGTTTTTCCTATTTTAACATTAAAAACCTAATAAGATATATAAGAATCACTTTATTGATAATGATTTTTCTTTAACCTTAGACAAATCAATAATTAAAAAACACAACAATACTTTAGTTTATATTAGATAAATAAACAATATAATTTATCTCAGGTAAGATATATCAGAGGTGTTAATACTTTTTAATTATTTTTACAATTAGTCTATTTACCCACACTTTTTAATTATTATTTTTTTTTGTCTCAATCCACGATTTTGACTAGTTTTGTCTCTAATATCAGATGCTTTGTTACTCTAATAGGAACCGGTAGTAACACTTGTGAGAGATTCATCTTTACTTTTTATAATAAGGACATGAATCTTATCCAAATATAGAGATAGCTCCAATCAATAAGCAACTAGCCCTATCCTTTTTATAATTTCAAAAGAATCATTGTATCTCAGGGCAAAGTTTTGTTTTCATTCCAAACTGAATGATACCCTTTTAATGTGACACCTTCATTAAAAAAACACTTTATCTCTACTATTTCGGTTCCCAGGAGTTTTACATCATCTAATTGTCTCCATGCATGTTTCTCGTGGTCAATAATGCTTCCACAGTACAGCCAATAATTTCAAGTGAGAGAACTGTTTTCTATTGGAAATAGCAGTGGATGAATAATTTACAATTCAATGTTCATTTTGACAGGGCCTCGAGGAGATACCATACACTATTATTCAACCAATTTTATCATGCGTCATCATATATTTCATAATTAATTTTATTTTTTTTTATTAACGTGAATGTTCAGGTCAGTTTGCTTGTATTTCAACTAATCTTATGAGCCCTAAAATTACTGGATGAATTATTTATAATTCATTGTTCATTTTGAGAGGGCTCGAGGAGATATTTCATGATCAAAATAATTTTGAAAGGGACAGCAAGCGAGCTGACATGGTTCTTTTTTCTTTTTATATTTCTAATTTCCATGATCCAGGAATCTTTTGTTTTCATAATTGCACTGCTTTGTCATGTATCATGAACCTTTCAAATGACGTGACAAGATGTCTAAAATTTATTCAGATGCAATTCATGCATGTGAATAATTCTTGTTTTTTTATTAAAGTTAACATCCACAATGTAAAAAACCAATATCGATTACAACACAAAAAAAAAAAATTCAAGTAAACTCTAGACAACCTATTAATCTACAATTCAAAATATAAAATTAAAATAACAGCACAAAAAAAAACTAATATGTAATTAACCAAATATTAAAAAATAAAATTTAAAAATATATGCTAACAAAATAGAAGTCCACAAAAACTAATCTTCTAAGTTCGTGACTCTTATTATGAAACCGCCACCACATTATTAAAGGCAAATATAAAGAAAATTAAGAAGCAAAATCCTCAATAAACTAAAAATCAAGAAGCAAAATCCTCAATAAACGAAAAATCAAGGGATCAAACCAATAAAAGAAATTAATTAAAATCACGATCAAATTAATGAAAACTAAAATTTTTTTTGTTATTTAAAAAAAACTCGTTGATTTTATTTGTTAAATCTTTATCAAACAATGTAATTCAAACATTCTTGCAAAATAAAAAAAAAAATTATTCGATCTGGGTAACCTTAATCAACTTACTCAATTTGGAAACCAGGAGCTGTTTGAGGTCATCCCACGAGCCAGGTTTAAAAACCATTATAAAAAAAATAAAGACCCAATTTTTTGTTAAATTCTTTTTAATTTTTTTTAAACCTATCTTAAAACCATTGATTTTTTTTTTGTAAAATGCTTACCAAAATAATGTCACTTTTACATATTTGTAAAATAAAAACTTTAAACTATGTGAATGTTTAACCGATGTAACCCAATTGACTTTGTAGATCCAAAAACAACCCATAATACATGTAAAAACATAGTTTGACTAAAAAAATTCAAGATGACATCTTGTTTTTTTTTTTTAATATTAAGATAACAACATATTGGATTGACTTGGGTCAACTTAGGTTAACATGTCAAATTTGAAACCTGAATTATGATAACCCCATAGAAATCAAATAAAAATAAATTATGAAGTCTAATTTCCAATTAACTCAATATTAAACGATGATATTGAAAAAAATCAATTAAAAAAGGACCTAAAAAGGCGAATATAGTTAACCAGTCAAACCCATGATCCTGGGTCGTAAGACCAACATAACCCAATAAAAAGCAAATCAAAATAAATTATAAATTTCAATCACCAATAAACATAATGTTGAAGGATGAGATTAAAAAAAGAAATCAATTAAAAAACATAAAAAAACAAATAGAGTTAATATGTCAAACTCATGACCCCGGTTTTCAGATCAAGATAACCTCATAGAAAAAAATAAAAAAAAATGACCTGATTTAACCTATATTAACCTGTCAAACCCATGACTATAATAATGAGACTGGGATAATCATATAGAGATAAAATCAAAACAAATTATGAGGCTTAATTCATATTCACTCATGTTAGGCTCAATGTTGAATGATGAAATCTACAAAACTTTTTTTTTTAAAAAAAATGAGTTATGTCAACACGAGTTAACACATTAAACACTATTCTCGGCCAATAAGGCCAGGATAACCTATTAAAAAACAAACCAAAACAAATCATGAAGTTTAGTTCCCAACAAACACAATATTAAATGATGAAATTGAATAAAAAATCAATTAAAAAAAATAAAAATAGAGTCAATTGGATTAACCCGCCAAATCTGGAAACCAGGTCATGAGACGGAGAACAACCCAATAAAAAAATTCCAATGTTAAATGACTCGTGACTTGGGTCGGGAGACCTTGATAACCTCTTATAAAAAAATAAAAAAACGACCTGATTTAACAGAGGTTAAAACATCAAAACTCACAACTTTGATCTTAAGATGAAGATATCCCTGTAGAAAACAAATCAAAACATATTAACCGATTTTAGCGTTGAATGATAAAATTAAAAAAAATCAATAAAAAAAACAACTCGAGTCAATTCGAGTTAACTCGTTAAGCATTATTTCCGGATCATGAATTTAAAATAACATAATAGAAAGCAAACAATACAAATCATAAAGTCTAATTCTCAATTAAACCAATATAAAATGATGAAATTGAAAAAAAAATTAAAAAAAAAACTGAGTCAACCAGATTAACCTGCCAAACATATAATCTATATTAGAAGAGTGTGATAACTCAATAAAAAAATTAATTTAATATTAAAAAAAAAATAAAAAAAAAACCCATTGATTGTAAAAAAAGAAGAAGAGCAAAGCATACCAAATCAATCACTATTCAATGAATAGTGATTAGTGGGAACAGGTACAGTAAAATTCTCTTCTTTTTTAATTTATAGTTAATTAATGAAAAGTTAAAAAATAAAAAGCAAGGAAGCATGCGTGATAAAAGTAAATAAAATATTAAACAGGTATCGAGACTTCCTCCACCCGAGCCCTACTGAAGGGTTGCTTTCTGACTCTTATGGCTTTGTATATCCCACCTCTGCCATAAATCATGCAAGCTGGTAGGGTCATTTACCTTTAACTATGTCCTTGTTATGGAATGTGTCTATAGAAAATATTATAAGTTACTTTTAGGATTGTAATCTTTGCTTTTATTATTGTATATTATACTATATATATATATATATATATATATATATATATATATATATATATATAAATATACAAGTTAACTAACTAATAGGTTAAATCTTCTATTATTCTCAATTGTCATTACATTAGCTTTTTGTCAAATTTTACATACCCATAACAAATCATAAATCCACTTCTTTCCTAAATTTTAACCACAATGCATGTATTGATGGGATATCCCACCTCTGACTTTAGCATGGTTGTTTTTTTTTCCCCTTGCTCTAAGTTTATATGGTGTTAATTAAATAAGTTTTGGATGCCTTGAAGCTACTTACAAAAACATGCTTTAACCTCTAATTTTACACCTTGCTTATTCTATTTTTTAACCCTTTTTTATGAGAAATCTGGAGGGGGAAATTGTATAGAGCAGTGTTGTTCATCGAGAAAAAAGACGAAGGAAATTGTAGAGAGCTAGAGTCCTCAAAGGGAGATGTTCAATGTTCTTTCTTGTATGGTTTTGGGTTTGGAATCCTGCAGTTTGTGCAGGGTGTGTAATAAATTTACAGATGGGCAGCTTTAATTAGGAGGATGGACAGTAGTGGCTCATCATCAAGGGGAGAGGACATGGAAGGTGGAGTACTGTAGGTGGAGTCTTTTTCAGAAACAAGTGAAATAATAAGAGTACTGGTCTAGGTGAACCCTTTAATGACCTAACAGAGGGTAGCAATTTTACACATAGTTTTAAAAATCAATCCAGTGTCAACTTGAGGAAAGATTTAGATAACGAGAGGGTTTACGTGGGTCAATAAAAAAAATTAGAAAATAAAAATTTAAATAATGTTATTTTATTAAAAAATAGTTGATATTAGGGTTTTGATCAAGTTAATTATATTTTTTTTAATTCAAACTTGTCAAGGCTCTAATCAGTTGGGTCTTAAATCAACCTGGCCAACTTGAATATTAAAACTATGATTGTATATCAATTAATTTTCTGCCTAGGCTAGCTGCATGCTCCAATCTTCTAGCAATGATTTTTTTTTCTTGATATTAAACTTACTTTCTTTGAATCTTTTAATTAAGAAAATATAGAAGTGTTAACTTCTACGAATACAGAGTATGATCATATGAAATGGCAGGAAGATGAAAACTCATGGGATTTTCCTTCTTCTTGTTGCTGAGGGAATCAAGAGATTTCCAGACTAATATCTCAAAATCTCAAGAGGCTTAAGCAGAGAGCATGGCAAACTCTTTGCACAGTTCTTATGCATTATCACAACTAGGTCAGGGGTCCGATCGAAGGCCGGTAGACAGGAAAAACTGCCTTCACATTAGGGTTCAAACATATTGGAAAGACATTGAGCCTGTTGAATCGGATGTTCGAAATATGGGATTACTTATTTTCTTGTTAAATCAAATGTCTTAAACATTCTTCTTAAACCTAGCCTAGTATAATGGGTTGATTTGGAACATTCACGCTCGGGGTTTTAAGTTAAGACCAAAAAGAAATTTACTTGGTGAAATATAATTGATTTGTAATCTAGTTGACTTAACTCGACTCTATCTAGTTAGGCTAATTAGTTAATCAGTTTAATTTTAAGATTTTTTTTAAATAATTAATTTAAATTAATCGAATAATCCGGGTTGTAATAAATTATGGGAATTTTTTTTTGATAATCAATAAATTATGTGAATTAATGCCATCAGATTACAGCTTTATGTATTTATTTTATTTCATATGTCCTTTTCATATCCGAGCTTGTAATAAGCTTTCAATTTTGCTAAGTAGCGTTTTAAATTATGGTTAGAATAAAGAAAATTGTGTTTTTTTATTTGAAAATATATTAAAATTAATATTTTTTTATTATTATTTAAAAATTATTTTTTATACCAGTACATCAAAACAATTTGAAAATAAAAAAATTAATTTTAAATAAAAAAAAATTATCCAACCCCTGTTTAAAAAGCAATGCCAAATGTATTAGACTTTTAGGGATATTTCATAAAAGGGTATTTATTAAAAATTATTCAATGTTCTTAATTAACCACAATATTCCTTTTTATTTAGAATTTGTAGGACCTAATTTGTTTGTTAAATTCTTTTTAATTTTTTTAAAAGCCCGTCTAAAAACCCATTGAAGTTTTTTTAAAAACTTTTGACCAAAATAATGTTATTTTTACATATTTGTAAAATAAAAAATTAAAACCATGTAAGTGTTGACCCGATGTACTTGATTGACTTTGTAGATCTAAATACAATCCATAAGACATGTAAGAACATAGTTTGACTAAAAAAATTCAAGATTATAATTTTTTATTAATATTAAGATAACAACATATTAAATTCACTTGAGTCAACTTGGGTTAACATGTCAAATTTGCAACCTAGATTATGCGATTATGATAACCCAATAGAAAACAAATCAAAATAAATTATAAAGTTTACTTTTCAATTAACCCAATGTTAAAAGATGATATTGAAAAAAAAATCAATTAAAAAAAACCTAAAAAAGCGATACTAGTTAACTACTCAAATTCACTCGAGTCATAAGACCAAGATAATCTAATGAAAAGTAAATCAAAATAAATCATGAATTTCAATTCCCAATAAGCTCAATGTTGAAGGACGTGATTAGAAAAAGAAGTCAAATAAAAAACATAAAAAAAACAAACAAAGTTAATATATGAAATCTATGACTAGGGTCTTCAAACCAATATAACCTTATAGAAAAAAATAAAAAAATAACATAATTTAAACTAGGTTAATTTGTCAAACCCATAACTTCAATTATAAAACTAAAATAACCGCACAAAAAACAAATCAAAACAATTATAAAGCTAAATTTCCATTCACTTTACTTCAGATTCCATTGACATATTATAGCCTATTTGAATTAGAAGTCCTGCTGTCTGATAAGTGATAGGTATAGCTGATTCAAGTAACCTAATATTTTCTTTTGCTATGTCTAGCGCCGTTGAGATAAACATAGATGAAATCTCGATTCCGAGAGATGACATGGCAAATACAAAGATAGGTAGTCAGTTACATGAGTGTGTGAGGCAGGACAATACTGCGGCCTTTAAAAGCCTTGTTGAGCAACGTTTACCAGAGAAGCTAGTGACACCCTGCGGGAATACACTACTTCACGTAGCTGTAAGCTATGGAAGTGACAACATTACATCTTATCTGGCTGGAACGTTTCCTTCTCTAATCACCATCCAAAACAGCCAGAAGGACACAATCCTTCATCTTGCTGCCAGAGAAGGAAAGGCAAGTCGTACAATTAAATCTCTTGCGGAATCGAATCCGAGCTTGATGAGGAAGAAAAATACAAAGGGAAACACTCCTTTGCATGATGCAGTGATCAAGGGCAACAAAGAACTTGCCATTTTCCTAGTTTCCAAAGATCCAAAAGTGGCCTATTACAACAACAAGAATGGCAGGTCTCCTTTATATCTGGCAGTTGCGAACGGCAATAAGAAAGAGATACTTGATGTTCTCTTGAAAACGGAAGCTTCGTTCCCTATAGAAAGTGAAGATGGTGATGCCCTACCAAAAGGAAAGTCACCAGTTCATGCTGCCATCGAGCAACGTAACAGAGGTGATCACAATGTCTATACTCAGTAGAAAATGATTTACATACAGACAGTTGTTGCAAACCTATCATCTTCATATTCATTTGAAACAATTTCTTTTGCTTTTCAGGTATGTTGGAGAAAATTGAAAAAGCGAAGCCAGAGCTATTATGTCTCACTGACAAAGAGTTGGGAAATTCACTGCATTATGCATCATCCATATGTTTTCTGGAAGGAGTTCGATTCCTATTAAAGAAGTTTCTCAATGGTGCTTATGAAACAAACAGTGATGGCAACTATCCTATCCATGTAGCATGCAAAAATGACTCTGTTGATGTAGTAAAGGAATTTCTGAAGATTACCCCATATCCTAAAGAATTCCTCAATAAAAAGGGGCAGAATATTCTTCATGTAGCGGCTGAAAATGGACAGGGCAATGTGGTAAGGTACATACTCGAAAACGATCAGAAGATCGTAGAACCACTGCTAAATGAGATGGATGAGGATGGGAATACACCTTTGCATTTGGCAGCACGACATGGTCAATCCATGGTTGCATTTGTTCTTGTGCGTGACAAACGCGTTGAAAATTCAATTGTTAACAATGAAAATTTTACACCATATGATGTTGCGAAACAACAATCTCAAAAGGCTGTAGACCAATATGACAAAACAGATGAAATGGTATGCTATTTGATCATCATTTATCGAGGCTACAAAAGTACATATTTTAAGAGTATTATTTATTTAATATTTTGGTTTCTGGGCTTCCTCTTTGTTGCC
>Ga0325414_1001162_pt1 | contig 24730 bp, 16 predicted proteins | sample PopdelMetagenome_8_FD_206183 | JGI IMG/M metagenome (GOLD analysis project Ga0325414, IMG submission 206183) | Populus deltoides microbial communities from Bellville, Georgia, United States - Leaf-PdKOR-R3 | ecosystem: Host-associated > Plants > Phyllosphere > Phylloplane/Leaf | place: USA... | reverse complement strand
TAGTTTTATGTTAAGAAGCATAACTTTAGATCCGATCATTGAATAAGGCTTAAATTATGCTAGACAATCTTAAAGGCCTTTTTTATATAGGATTAAATTTTTATAAACATCAAAGTTTGGTAAAGCCTAGCGATGAAGTCCAAAAACTACTGTACAAGAATTACATAATTTTCTTAGTTAGATTAAGATTATTTTTTCTATTTTATTTAGAATTCTTTTGTTATTTTTTCAGTCTTGTTTAGGATGTTTACCTAGTATAAATAGGTTATTTAGCTTGTATTTAGTGTTTTCTTTTAGAGATTTCTTATTATTTACAAAGAACAGGAAAAATATTTAATATATTCTTGAATAGTATTGATTATGAAATCCTTGTGAAAGGTGGAATAATACTTGAAAATAGTTTCAAATATTATTTAAAGAATCAATTACTACAATATTAAAAATAAATATGATTTGACAAAGCAAATACAATGATGAATTGAAAAAAGAGATTTTTATTGGTTTTACCTCCTATTTATATGAAAAGATATATGCTCAAATGTTCAAATCAAAACATTCTTGATGAATGTATAATAATTACATAAAAAAATTGATAATTGAAAGATTAAGTCAAATCAAATATGATTTTTTTAATATTTGAAAGACCATGATATATTGTTAGACGATGTACTTAATCTTTAAATATAAATAAATTAATTATTGAATTGATAATAAATTAAATTATTTAGTTTATTTAATCCTGTTTTACTTAGGAATCTAATGAGTTACACACATTAAAATCTTGTTTGTTCATGAAAAATAGTTTCATGGAAATCATTTTCCAAACTTTTCTATATCTAGTGAGGTTTAGAAAAGTTGATCAAAGGAAAGTGGTTTCCAATCAACTTAAAAAAATATGTCTTTTTGTTAGAAAAGCATTTTCCTCTTCTTAGCATAGGAATAAACTTTTATTTCCCATTCTTCTTTGCTTACTTACGTTAAACAAAAATAACTACCTTTTTCTAACAAAACAACTTTCTCCATAGCCAAATTAAACTACAGGTAATTATTCTCTTTATATATTTATTTTATTTTCAGGGTTTTATTTTTTCAATTTCAAATATCACTTGTCATAGTCAATTAAGGCTTGCCTTTTCCAATTCTCCCTTACTAAGTAGTCAATTAGGCCTTGCTTTTTGCAATTCTCCCTTACTAAATAGTCTATCTAGGTTACACGTAGCCATTAATATTATTGTTTTGAGGAATAGATTATCCATTTTCATACTTTTATCTCAAAAGTAAACGTGACTAGCTTCTAGTCACTTTTGAATCTAGTTTCTAAAGACAACATAATTTTTAGTGTCATGTTTCCATGAGTTATGCCACTTACAATACTTCTTCCTTTTAATTTGATCATATCAATGGGGATGGTATATTCTAATGTATCAATTAGTCAAATATTTTATCGGTTCTTTTAATGTTAAAGAGTATTCCTTGTTTTCTTCAATCATTTTGGTAGACGTTATCTCTTTATTACTAGGTTTAATAGCCTTTTTATACTTTCTTGATATCTCAATCAAATGGTCTCCCTTCTTCTATTTTTTCTACTGATATGATTTGTTGTTATACTTCTTCAAACTCCTCATCTAATATAGAATCACTTAGTGAATGTGTTTTCAAGACATTTTCTAAATAGCCAGCTATTTATATTCCCCAAAATGGCTTCTTCTCTGCTTATTTTGCCTACATCTTTTCATAAGAATAATGTCTTTATTAGGGTGAAGGTTTTTAAGATTTGGCTTTTACAAGTCACTTTCTTATATTCCACAACATGTTTTTAAAAATGAGTTTAATGAACTTCTAATCTAATATAGTTATAATGTGCTTAGTTTTTAATGTATTAAACTATAAGGCATAGCTTATAATTGACTCCCCTAGATCCTGAACTATTAAGGCTAAGTTATCCAATGTCACATATGATTATGTCCTGTAGAAGTGCTCATGGAAACAAGTCTTAATCTATTCCTAATTATTGATGGAGTTAGGAGGCAATGTAGAAAACTATTGGAAGGCTATTTTAGTTAGGATAAGCCACACAACCTATAAGCTTTAGGAAGGGGCTCACTGCACCATTTTCATATTGGTCTCTGAACTTGGTGACATGTTCCCTCGTAAATTGTTTATCTTTTCGAGAGAGTTGTTTGAAGTTTACAATCTTTATTTTTTTGGGATTTGAGTGCAACTTATCAATCTATTTAAGATATGAAAAATTATATGGAGGTCTAGTTGTTCGTCTAATTTCTAACCTCATATTCTTAGGTGTTGGGTTAGTTCAATCTTATTTATCCTTCCCTTTACTTGTTGATCAATAACATGAGCTTGTTATGCAAAATAAATTGAGGTTCCCTTGTCATAAAACACGTGAGGCGTTAAAATGCATGGTAGTTAAAATGCATGGCAATAAGTTATTGCACAAGATAATAAGGTTATAGGTTTATATAATCGATTAGTGGTTGCTTGTATATTTGTGGGGGCAATTAGTGTATCGGGGTCTATCATATCCAGGTTGAGCTATTGTTGTTGTTATGTTTTAAACGTTGGAATATGTCCCACCATATGAGACATTATGTTTTCAAACACCCCTATAGGAGTGTTTATGGTTGTAAAAGTTTCTAAGACTTACCTCGTATGTGTATAAGCCCATGAAACTCCTTACCTACTTTGCCATGGTTCATTCTAGATCTAACCCAGTTGATCAAATATGGCCTATATAATTCTATCGACTATCATAATATTATTGTAATAAGTTATGTTTATTGTATTCTTTTTTTTTTTGTTAACCGTGGGGATGTTTGGGCCAGGTTCACGTACCTCGACTAATCCCTCGAGACTCTGAAGTTAACGACCATGTAAGCCTCCAGTGGCCCTGAAGTTTGTAGCACTCGAGCTGGTGACCTATGAAGAGCAAACCCAGTGCCTGACCAGTTAAGCTACACCTTTCAGGGTTGTGTTTTCTCTATGTAGATGACCCTTATATTAGCATTTGAAAGATTTAAAGGTTGATAGGAAAATGTTCCTTCAAGAGTAGTCATAACTGGTTGGCTCATATTTGTCATAGACGGTTATGAACACCTTACACCATCATTTGACGGGATATGTGTATGATTGTATTTAAGGCATACATACACCTATATGCTAGTCCGTAGCTGATTATGATAATATCGTTGAAAAAGGAAAAAAACATAAGCAAGTATATAGAAACAATAAGGTTATGTCCAGATATAAATTTATATTATAGAGGTGAGTTAGACAATGGAGATCTTCTCATGCCACGTCTAATACTAGCTAAATCTATAATGATGAAGAGATATGGAGTTCTTCATGGAAAAAAAAAACTAACCTCTTTGTTGCTTATATCAACTTGAATAACATCAAGAAGAATTCTAGTATTTTTTTTTAATGGTATATTTACTATATAATAGAATAAATGTTGAATATATTCCATTGAGCATATTAATCTATTAATCAAGATTCAAGTACTTTGAGATCAATTACACTACTTTTTCTTTGTTTCTTCCTTCCAACAAGAGTAAAAACATGTGGCAACGTCACAAAATCAAGCCTTAGATTGCTAAAATCCTATCCAATAAAAACATTCAAAAGATGGGCAAAACTGGTTTCAACTTTAATTTCTCGTCTCATCGCAAGTTTTGCATCCAAAAGAAAGAAAAATATGGCAAAACTATAAGGTCTGATCTGAATACGAAGTTCACATAACAAAATTTTAGGTAGCCCCAGCTCCCATGCCCTTTTTCCTCTATGTCTTCTTCATATAAAACTTAGCTCTCGGCTCTCGGCCCTCCAAGATGTATCTGTTAATAAAGTTAATTAGCGTTCTTTTGCAATGCCCTCATCTTTAACCATAGAATACAGATAGCAACCTAACAAAGAAGCAGAAGAAAGTAGCATACCCATCAGCACGACCACACTGACCAGGCCGTATTAAATACTTGCCATTAAACGGTCGCTACTAAATTGCTCCTCGATGTGGGGGTCAAGTTCGCGAGTCTATTGTCTTTTCTCCAACTTTCTCTGCACATGATTGCCCTTCTTCACCTTCCTATAAATAAATCAATAGAGACATTTACGGACTATTCCAACATAATTACCATAAGATTATACAAGAAAGATAAGCCATGCCTACACCACTAAAAAGGTTTAAACAAATCTTGACGTGTCCAAGATGTGAGAGGAAAATTCTCACAACAATTAAAATCTAAATAATATTAGATATAGTGATATCAATTATATTTCAAATTGACCTTGACTCGGCATATGTGAAAACTCAACAAGTAAACAAGAACCTCTCACGGGCAACTAACCAAAATATACAACAACTCAAATTCATACTTTGCTGATGGAACAAAAATTAGTGAATGACAAAAATTTACATCGCTATAGAAATACTTGATTCTAAGGAGTTTTTTTTTTGGCATAATTATATTTTTGAATATTTTGAATATTTTCATATTAAAAATAAATTTTATAAAATAAAAGGATATTATTTTAATATATTTACAAATAAATTAAAAAAACATCGGATATCAAATACTACGAAACTTTACCTAAGTTTTTGACTTTTAAGCATTGAAGTAAAGCAGATTTTGAGTCAGTTTGGAAACGCGGTCCAAATCGCGTTCCCTCAAATTTTGAAATATTTTTTTTACTAAAAATTCATTTTTTTATATTTTCAGATCGTTTTGATGTGCTGATTTCAAAAAATAATTTTTTAAAAATGAAAAAACATCGTTTTAAAACATTTCTAAGCGAAAAACACTTTAAATCGCAACTGCTACCACAATCTCAAACAAGTCCTTAGTTGTTGCACACATTAGGGTAGAAAATATAAATAAATATTCAAAAACCAGCAAGCAAGTGATCCACCTAGTAGAAGAAAGACTTTGGTAACAGTTCTACCTCCCCTTCCTTTTTGGTAGTAGCAATGATTTTTTTCCTACGATATCAATCTCAACACCATAATGCTGCAGATACCACTACTTGAAAGGTGCAGCATCAACCTGAACAATGACACTTTCACCAAAGTCTGAGAACAAAGCAGCTCATCGTTAGATGCATTGTACACCACATCAAGAATCCTAGTCTTTCTGGTCACTGCCTCACTACCCCAAGAGTTGTTTCTAATATCAAGTCTCAGAGCACGCCACTTCACATTTCCTACTCGGACCCTAATCCTCCTCACGGTCTTATTGCTCGACAGTTTAGTGTTAGCAGGTTGCCTTTCGAGCTCATACCTTCAAGAGCGAAAAGACAATAATATAATTGGGTTCGCAACCAACATCTTAGACACAATGTATAGGAAAGATAGGCCCATTTTCACATATAATGAAGGGAAATGGCCTCTTACAGCAAGACACAAAGACTCACATGAAAAGGAAACTCAGGGTGGATATGAGGGATTAGGCTTCACGCATCCTGAAACATATCAATATTGAATCTTAATATTTTTTTAAGGAATGAACACGAACTACAATCAATACTGATTGATCTCAAAGTGTTTTGTTTTTTATTAATATTATTAAAGGGCCAGAAGAAAACACAAATCTTTTCTTATTTTATTAACCAACCAAACAGAGTAGAGCAGAAACAAATGAATGTTAGCAACAAAATAGCTTTTAGAGTAGCTTACTTTCTTTTCTTTCTCCAGGCTTTCTTCTTACCTTCAGTTGCCCGCCTTTTGTGTAAATAATCATGCGAAATACCTAATCCATATAAAGTTTTTGGAGCAATGGACTTGGACAATGGGTTACCTGATTTCAAATATAATAGACAACGAATGAAATGAAAAGGAAGATAATGATAATGGAAGGGAAGATGTGAGTGATGCAGAGGGCTGAAAAGGGGGAAAGGAAAGAAGCAGAGAGAAGAATAAGAGGGAGAATCTCTGAAAATATTGGAATGTGTTGTACCATTAATTTTGTCATGTATTCTGTTGAAACATAATGCAATATATATAACAATCTTTCAATTCTTAACATTCTAGTGTTTTTTTCTCTTAACACGTGGCTTCTATTAGTTCATTAATAGTGAAATTAAAATACATAGCATTGGTTGTAATTGCAATACACAAAATGCACCATTTTGACTTATTGATTCTCCTAACTTGGATTCTCCCCCTAAAACCTACTTATCAGTTCCCTCATTGCAACAATTACCCCTCCTTCAAATGGACCTTGTCCCCAAGGTCGAATTGGGGAAATCGCAGAGCTAATTCATCAACAAATTTCTAAGTGGCTTCTATAGGTGTTAGGCTCATCCAGTGAATGAGCATTTGGATGGCTACTTGGTTTTTCTTGACCATTCGTTGATCCAGTATAGTTTGCGGGTAGAGAAGAGGTTCAATTGGTAGAGCTGGCAATGTGGTGTGCATCTCCCTATTCCCCCACCTTCTTCTTTAATAGGGACACATGAAAGACATGATGTATGATTGCAGAGGCGAGTAACTTCAGCTTATAGGCCATGATACCAATTCTTGCTAAAACTTAATAGGGACCATAGTATTTTGAGGCTAATTTTTTGGATTGTCTATGGTCTAGTGTTTTCTATCTATATGGTTGCAATTTGATGTAGACTAGATCACCTATTGCAAATGATCTCTCACTTTTGTGCTTATTTGCTAGTTGAATCATTCTGTGTTGTGCACCTCGTAGATTTCTCTTAATATTTTGCAGCATTAGTTCCCTCTTTGATAAACAATCATCCACAACCTCTATTTGGGAGTCCATTGAAAAATATGGAATGTGTAAAAGGGGAGGGTAGCCATAAATGATTTCGTAGAGAGTGGATTTTGTTGCAGTATGGTAGTTAGTGTTGTACCACCAATCTGCTAATGGAAGCCACTTAACCTATTGAGTTAGGGAGGAACTTATCATGCAACTCAAGTAGTTCTCTAGGCATTTGTTGACCACCTCAGTTTGATCGTCCAACTGTGGATGATAGACAGTGTAGTAACACAGTTTCACTCATTGTCTGGTGAAGAGTTCTTTTTAGAAAAGGCTTAGAAAAACAACATCCCTATCACTCACAATAGTAGCAAGTAGGTTTTACAGTTTGTAGATTTTGTCAAGAAAAACTCTAGCCACGTAGTATAAGGATAGTGAATGGCCATGAAATACGCGTATTTACTGAATCTGTCAACAACCACAAATATAACCTCCCTGTCTTCAGACTTAGGCAAACCCTCCATAAAATCCATACTAATATCAATGAATGGGGTTTTAGGTATGGGAAGTGGTTATCGTAACCTTGGGGTGCGTGTGTTTTTTTAACTTGTTCTGTTGATAAATGGGACATTCCCTGATGTATTGTCTGATATGTTTCTACTGCCCCTTCTAATAGAATGCGCTAGCCACCTTTTTGGCCGTAACAGTAGTCCTTGAATGGCCCCTTGCAGCTGAGTTATGATACAAATCAATGATCTTAGTCTGAAGAGTCACATTATGGCCAACAACTACCTTACCCTTTTTGCACAATAGTTGATTAACCCATGAGTAATGGGGATGAGAAGTAGGATTCATACTTAACTCCTGAACAAGGGTTTGTACAACCCTATCACTTACTCATGATGCTTTGATTTCTTCCATAAGTGTAGTAGAGATAATAGAAATTGTTAAGGTGCTTAACTCTTCGCAAGACACTCTAGATAGTGCATCTGTAGCCACATTATCCTTACCCTTCTTGAACTCGATCTTATAATCAAAGCCAAGTAGTTTGGCTAACCACACATGCTGTGATGGGCAGGTCACCTTCTGTTCCAACAAGTATTTTAGACTAATATGATCAGTGTGGATAATAAAATGTTTACCCTATAAGTAATGCCTCTATTTAGTGATAACCAGTAAAATAGTTAGCAGCTCTCTTTCATAAGTGGAGAGTGTCTGTTGTTTAGGCCTAAACAACTTACTGATTAATGCAATTGAGTGGCCTTTCTGCATCAGAACTGCCTCCATGCCCCTATTGCTGACATCTATCTCCACGATAAATTCTTTATCCAAGTCTGATAATTTAGTACTAATGGGTTAGTCATAATGTTCTTAAGTTGTTGGAAGGCTATGATTGCCCCCTCATTCCATATATAGATTTCATTATTCAACAGATGTGTCAAAGGTATGCAAATGATGTCGTAGCCTTTAACAAATCTCCTATAGTATCCTATGAGGCCAATAAATCCCCTTAATTGCTTAATGTTGCTTGGGATAGGCCAATCTAGTATGACCTTGATTTTTTGTGGATCTATCCACACCCCTGCTACAAAGATAATATGACCAAGGTACTCAACTTGATTACTGTAGAAGACACATTTATTGGCCTTGGCATACAACATGTTAGACTTCAAAATCTCAAATACAATCTTCAGATGCCTTATGTGTTCATTCATGATGTTGCTGTAGATGAGGATATCATCAAAGAACACAAGGATAAATTTTCACAAATGGCTTCGAAATACCTTATTCATCAAACTTTGAAATGTGGCAGGAGCATTAGTCAAGCCAAAAAGCATGACCATGAATTCATAGTGCCCATTGTAAATCTTGAATGCCATCTTATAAACATCCTCAGGAGACATTCTGATCTTGTGGTAACTAGATCTAAGGTCTATCTTAGAAAAGATAGTGGCACCAACCAACTCCTCTAGGAGTTTGCCTATTAGAGGAATAAGGAATTTATCCCTCACTATAAGCTTGTTTAATGCTCTGTAGTCAATACATAGCCTCCAAGATCCATCCTTTTCTTGATTATGACTATTGGGCAAACAAAAGGGCTATGACTATGTTAGATGGTTCCCGAATCCAGCACCTCTTTAATCATCCTCTCCTTTACATCCTTTTGTATACTTGAGTGTCTATAAGGTAGGGGTTGACTAGATTAGATCCCTCCTTTAGAGATATATTGTGGTCATGGTTGCGTGGTGGTGGTAAGCTCTTAGGTTCTTCAAATACTTCTTGGTATTTTGCCTACATAACTTCCAAGGTAGTATTCTCAATAACACAGGGTCGTAACGTGGTGGACATTGGTTGCCCCTCGTGATCTTGATCCTCAATAAGGCATAGGCTGCATAGATTAATTTCAGAAACTAATATAGTACTATATAACAAGCCATTAATTTGCTCAAATCTAACAGTCTCTACTGATACAGGGTCATCCCTTTTGATAAAGATTTATTGGCCATGCCATATAAATGCCATCCATATCTCATCATAATTGTAGACAATGGTTTTCAATTTAGCTAGCCACTGAATTCCTAGGATCATGTCATAGTTTTTGAGTTCCAAGGTAAAAACATCAGTCACGAATTCAACTCCCTACATTGACCATTGGAAGTTTTTGCACACGAAAATACAGGTCATGATTCCACTGTTAGCGACTTATATAGTTAAATCTTTAATACTGGTGAGTTTACAACCTAACATGTCTGCCACTTGGTTGCTGATGAAATTATGTATGCTCCCAGAGTCCACAAGGATAAACAATGGTTGTTTTCCTACTCTACCAGTGATTCTAAGAGTATTTAGGCCGATCAATCCTTCTAATGCATTGAGAGATATGTGTGGGTGATGAGTGTCATGTTCTACTTCGATCACTCCTTCTCCATCATTACTCTTCTTGTCTTCTTCAACAATACACAAGGAGTAAAGCTTCTTGTTCTAGCACCTGTGACCAGGTATAAATTTTTTATCACACCAAAAACAAAGGCCTTTAGCTCTTTTCTCATCCAAGTCTCTATTCCTAATAGGTCTAATGGTTCTATTAGCATTGCTAGGGTTATAAGGTAGGGGAGTTGGTAGGATAACATTGTGGAATGGCTTAGAACTATTATTGGGAGGTTCTGGTAGGCTTTTGTTGCAGTTGGGTGATGCAACCATATTATTTGATAGTTTTACCCACATTTACCTAGTATTTTGCAAATGTTTTACATATAAAATGTCTTGATATTCTTTATTTTATATTTTGAAGGCACTTTTGGATGTAAGATTAAAAAAGAAGTAAATTGAAGATAATTAGCAGATTTGACCTCCTATCGATGTTTTATGCAAAGCTTGAGCTCTAGAAGTCCAAACGAAGTGATTCTAGTGGCATTAGAAAGCTAACATCCATACCTTTCTATAAATATATGGAAAGAAAAATAAAAAGAGAAAGAGCATGGAGGTCACAACCTTCAAATTCAGATCTTGTATTTTTCCAATGTTAACTTTCGGTCATTCCAACTTGAATATCTTGAGCTAAAGATGTCCATTTGATGCAAACTTAATTTTTTTGGATTCCTAACTCGAAGACCTATAATCCTACCAAATTTAAATAGAAAATGAGCTCATATGAGAGATACATGATTTTTCTAAGATGACACATGAATTTTGTCAACATACAGGTTTTGTGAAGAAACAAGTCCAAATTATGTCCCAAAGCATCCAAATCGTCTGAGTCTTTATTTCAGCAATTTAGCTCCTCTAAGTCAAAAGTAAAAGCTTGAAGATTTTATGTAAGGCTATTTCTCTTTTTTTAGAAAAATAGTTATTGAAATACTTAAATGTAAATTGTCTACTTACGAAAGAACTATTTTGTAGAAAAGGGATTAGGGTTTCTTAGAATATAAAAAGAAAGAGAGAAGGGAAAGAGAGAACGGCCAGCCAAGAGAGAAAGAACACACCTTCCTCCAACAGAACCTGAAATCATGCATTCTTCTTTTTTTTTTTTATTAATTATTCAGTAAACATGCAAGGCTAAACTCTTTTTCTTGGTTGCAAGGACATAAACCTTCGGATTTCAAGAATTGTGAGATTTATTTTACCTTTTCTTTTTAGTTTATATGATGGATGAATACTTTTGTTCTCCTATGTTTATTTCTTATGATTTTTTATTTTAATTGCTATAGCGGACTCTAAGTTATTATTGTGAACAATCAATTGCTAAGTTTGCTATGAAAAACCGGAGTTGTGGTATATAAACTTATGAAGCAACTGAGATTAATAATTATGGCGGATCCAAATTAATAATCTTAGGGAGAACATTCGATTGATTAAATTAAACATGGACTGCAGACAGTTATGTTGTCTAGATTAATCAACTCATCTAGTTCTTAAGGCTACCATTGAATTAAATTACTAGTGTGGACACTGTGGTTGTTTGATGGTTATGATTAGTTATACAACAAATCTATTAACTAATCAACATAACAAAAGATAAATATTCAGAGTATAAATTGACGTTTTGTTTCCATGATTAGTTCTGATTTCTGTAGGTGGACGTTTACTCGTGACCAAGGTTTGTTCTCTTGATAATTTTCTGATTTTATTTAATTTCGCTTGATAGTTTTATGTTTTCTTTTGCTTTAGTCTAGATAATCTCCAAACCCTCCCCCCTCAAATTGTATATCATCTAGCATAAAAATCTGACTTGAACCTTCCTTATAGGATCCACCCCTTGCTTGCTCTATCCTATCTTGTGTGTTGTGTTTTAAGCTAGGGTAATTAATTTGTGCGACCGCGACATCACAACAAGTTTTGGCGTCGTTGTCAGGGAAGTGATTTTAGTTGATTCTTGTGCTGTGATTTTTATTTGTTGTGATTGTTATTTATTTTGTTGGAAAAATAAAACATTTTTGTTTTGCTTGCGGCAGTACTATACAGTACGATATAGTTGCTGTTCAAAATTGATTTTTTTATGGAATTAGGTCTCGGCCTTTAGTTTCCTAAAGGGAAACGACGTTCTAAATAGGACTAGTTGCCATTAGCTACTAGCCCCGCCCTATCGAGGCTAAATTTCGTTGTTTTCTAGAGTTTTTAGGCAATTTTTGTTTCTCTAACGTAGGATTTTCATTCAATTTGCACTACTTTCAATCTCTTGTGTGGTTGGTTTCTTTTAAGTTTTCTTGATGATTTATGCATGTAACCCGCTCTACTAACCAAAGACAAATGCAGGTAGATCACAAAATAAAAAACACTTTACACAGGTTATGAAAGGAAGCTCGTGTTAACACCATGGTTGTTGCACGACAACAGACACTCAAGGAGCTCATTGCTCCTAATATGAAAAATTAACCATTGTACATAAATATGGACAACAATGTCAACTTCGAGCTCAAGTCTGGTTTTATACACTTACTGCCAATATTCAATGGACTTGCTAGAAAAGATCCCCATAATCATCTCAAGGAGTTCCATATGGTTTGTGTTGGTATGAAACTGAACAGAGTTGATGAAGAATAGGTTAAGTTGAAAGCTTTCCCTTTCTCTTTAAAAAGGGCAGTAAAGGCATGACTTTTCTCTATTCTCCTAGGTTTTATTAGGACTTGGAATGGCATGAAAAAGATTTTCCTTGAAAAGTATTTCCCAGAATCTCGAGTTGCCAACATAAGGAAAGAAAATGTGGGATTCGACAATCTAATGGGGAGACACTCTCCGAGTATTGGGAAAGATTTAAGCAATTGTACATTCAATGCCCTCATCATCAAATACCCGATCAACTGCTCATTCAATATTTCTATGAAGGACTGATGCCTATTGACCGTAGTATCATTGATGCGGCAGGTAGAGGGGCATTGGTAGATAAGACTCTCAAGGCTGCACGCCAACTGATCTCAAATATGGCAGCCAACTCCAAACAATTTGGCACTCATGGAGACTTGCCAAGCAAATGAATAAATGAGTTAAGTATTTCTAACCTTGAGAATAAAGTTAATGACCTTACTTCTCTTGTGCGTTCTTTGGCTTATGGAAATGTACAGCAGGTGAAAGTTTGTAGCATATGCTCCTTACACGGACATGCTTCAAATATGTGCCCAACAATGCAAGAAGATTTGAACAAGCTAATACAGTTGATGGAGAATTGAATGGACAACCTCAACGTAAATATGATCCCTTTTCCAACACGTACAATCCTAGATGGAGAGATCATCCAAACTTACCCTATAGGAACCCATCTCAACAAGGCAATCAAGGCTGACAGTTCCATCCCTATAGATTTTAGTCCCAACAGAATTATCAAGCGAGATAGCCCCTTGCATTCACAAATTCCAATGTTATGGGGTCATTGAGTGATGATCTTCATGAGATGATGAAAACCTTGGCTTCTAACACAGTGACCTTACAACAAAATATCATGTCTTTTCAATAGAAAATAAGTTCAAGTATTCACAACTTAGAGAAGTAAATGGGGCAAGTAGCTTCAAGTGTAGGAAAATTGAAAGCACAAATGAATGGAAAGTTGCCCTTCCAAGTATTGAATCCAAAAGAGAATGTTAGTGTGATCACGCTGCAAAGTGGGAAAGAACTCGAAGAGCAAAGGTCGAAACAAATTGTGATGGAGGAAGAAGAGGAGATAGAAATCAAATTGAGTATAAAGAAGAAACATCCTCCTCCTCCACAAACTGAAACAACGACCAATACTACAAAGGTAAGTCCTAATTCAATTAATATCAATTTTAAGATAATCCCCCCTTTTCCCATGAGTTCTTCTAGGTCTAAGAAAGAGGATAAAGAAAATGAGATTTTAGATGTTTTCAAGAAAGTGAAACTTAACATTCATTTGATTGATGTTATCAAGCAAATTCTCAGGTATGTCAAATTCTTGAAAGAGTTGTGTACAACCAAGAGAGCCTATAAGCTAAAAGGCCATGAAATGTTAAATATGGTTGAAGTTGTATCTGCTATTATTCAAAAGAATATGGCTTTGAAGTAAAAGGATCCAGGTGTGTTTATTATCCCATGTGTTATTGGTAATACTAGTTTTAAAAGGGCCTTATGCAATTTGGGTGCATCCATTAGTGTTATGCCTAAATATGTTTATGATTCTCTTAATCTGAAGCCTTTGATTAAAACTAGCATTGTAATATAACTTGTAGATTGTACTTTTGTTTATCCACTTGGTGTGATAAAAGATGTTCTAGTCAAGATTGATAGTTTGGTTATTCCATGAAACTTTTATATTCTTGATATGGAACGTGATTCTTGTGATTCATCAAACAACACTCCTATATTTTTTGGGAGAACATTCTTGAAAACTGCCAATACGAAAATTGATTGTGGTAAGGATACTTTGTCCACAGACGTAGGAGAGGAAAAGATTGAATTTAATTTTCATGATACAATGAAATATCCTTACAATAATGTCTATTCTATCACGTGCTATGACCAAGTTGATAAGTGTGTGCAACAAGTTCTTTATTTTGATTGTAAGGATAGATTAAGCGTGGCTTTGAACAATGGCTATAATTTTACTAAGATAGAAGAGATGGAGAGGCACATGTGTTCCCCTAAACGTACAAGAATCAACATTGGCTTTGCAAGCTTTGCAAACTGTTCCCCATGGTAATGTCTTTGTTGATTTAGTACTTTCACATAAAAAGCTTTTGCCATCTATTTTACAAACCCCCGAGTTAGAGTTGAAACCTTTGCCTGATAATCTGAAATATGTATTCATTGGAGACAACAATACACTTCATGTTATCATAACAAAAAGGTTGACAAGTTTGCAAGAGGAAAAACTTGTGAAGTTGTTGTGCGATCACAAAATAGCCATTGGAAGGACTTTAATCGACATCAAGGGTATTAGTTCTTCGATATGTATACATCACATACTATTGAAGGACAATGCAAAACCAACGAGGGAAATGCAAAGGAGGTTGAATCTGCTTATGACGGAGGTAGTGAAATCTGAGATTTTAAAATTATTAGATGCAAGAGTCATTTACCCCATCACAGATAGTAAATAGATGACACTTATCCATATGATGCCTAAAAAAACCAGAATCACGTTGATAAAGAACAAAAATGATGAACTCAGTCCTTATCACATCTCAAGTAGATGGAGAATGCATGTTAATTATAGAAAGCTCAATCTTTCTACGCAAAAATAATTTCTCATTACCATTCATGGACCAAATGCTTGAATACCTGACAAGTAAATCTTTTTATTGCTTTCTTGATGGATATAATGAATATTATCATATTGTTATTAATCCTGAAGATCAACAAAAAAAAACTACGTTAATAATCTTTAATTTCTATAATGCACCTGCAGCATTTCAAATATACATGATGAGAATTTTCTCTGTAATGATCCTGAATTTTTTATGATTTCTATACCAAAAACGTACGACATAAAATAATGCCTCTAGGCCAAGATGAAATTGCATACCACGCAAGAAATCAATTTCATTGTCCAAGCCTGCAACAAGCTGCAGAAGCTAAAAATACAGATTTACATGATACAATGTCGCCATACCAGCAATCTAAACATAATCAATCTGCTTCGGGTTTTATCAGGAAACAGCAGGAAAATTTCCACTCTTGGGCTTCCGCAGGGACTTGCAGAAAAAGGAGAAGGCCCTTTTTAGTTCATCTGGAAGAGGGACCGCAAGATGGAGAGCTACGGGACAGGTTACGTTGTGATAGTCACGTTTGTTCCTTGAAGAAAATGAGTGAGCCAGAGCTGGTTGCTGCTTGTTCAGCCCTTCAATTATGAATGAGAATGCTCCAAATGTAAGGCAACTCTGCAGAAGTGCCTGAGGTGCGCCTGCAAATCCAGAAGAGAAACTTATAAGACTCTAAAAAAGGAAAAATCAGAGGTACCAAAATGTGGCCATCCATCACGTACGTCATATTCAATTAGAGAAGAACTTGTTAACGCTAGTTAACATTTCCATGCAACTCCTTTTGGTTCACAGTTACGCATTGAAAATACGACTAATTTTAATGGTCAGCTTCCTTTTTTAGTTATCTGTAATTTGTTGTCTTCCATTCTGGGTTTATATATATATATATATATCCTCGAATCGAGATCTTAAAATTCCTCCTACAAAAACATAATTGCAAACCAAAACCATAAAATTCAGAATATGACCTTTTTTAAAATAGACTTCTTTTTTTCTTTTCTGAACAAACATCAGAGTACATCCCATGGAAGTACCCATTAGAGTTGGAAGAAGAAACAACTTATTGTGGTCATGTGTGAATTCATCGCTAATTTACTTTGACAAGAAAAATAAATTACTTTTTATTGTAAATAAGAAGTGAAAACATTTTATTATAGTAGAATAGTAAGGGAAAATATAAATAACAGTGGATGAGAGAGAGCTACAACTCTAAATACAAACTGCAATAGAGAAATAATTTCTAAAGGCCAAACCAGAAAGCAGTCTTCTCAAAGGAAAAAAAAATAATGGCAAAATTACAGCAAAAGTAGAAAACATAAATTACAGCAAAATAATGGCTAAATTTAAAGTACAATTGAGATTTGGAACTAGCTAATAGGGTTTGGAGTTCATAAGAAACCTCCAGAATCTGAATAAATTGATAAAATAACCTCAATAGCTTATTAACATTAGTTAACGCCTAAATCCATACAGGAAAAGGATTCCTAGTCTTGGTCTCCAAAGTAAAGCTACTTAATCTCTAAGGAAATGCTTTAACAACTCACATGCCAATCATATGACCTTCGATTAATTAATCCTAATATCCTATATATAATATAAGGAATCTAAAGAAAGCTCTAGCATCATTCTCCTCAAGTTGGAAGAAACTAGTTCTAGAGTTGGAAACTATTCTTGCCTTGATTTTGTGAGTGTTCATTCAAGACTTGTCAACCTCTTTCCTTTTTTTTTGCTTTAGGTGCATAACAATTTTAGATATCGGCTTTAGCTTTTCCATGATCAGTTTTGCATAAGGAACATCAATTGACAATTTATTTATATTTTATTGACTTCTTGAGTAATGAAGCGCACATCTTAAACTTACTTCATCAACATGTGTTCTATCCAAATAAAATTTGCACAATTCTTCTACCTTTGGGATAATATCATACTTGTAATCAATAAAGGTTAAACATAGTGTAAATCAACAAATTTCCTTTGTTGAGCAACTCCCATGATCTCTTTGCAAACTTCTACCTTTTCAATGAGGTTACCATTGATAACATCATCATTGCTATTATTGTCAACATTGATTGCTCTATTATCATCATAATCATCATTGAAATAAATGTTATAGATTGGTGGAGAACACCAACCTATTTAAATATTATCATCAAAATCATCATTGCACTATAACATCGTTCATTGATAGAGAATCCCAACCTAGACCGACTTCTTTCTCTACTAATTCTTCATCTTTTAGAACTTGTTGCTCTTTAACTCTCTTCCTCTATAGAAATTCAATTTTTTTTCTTCATCCATACAACCACCACCGCCTTCTACTATGTCTAAAGAGTCATGGCCGCCTTGAATCTCCACTATACCTCCCACTAATTCTTGTTGCTGCAAAGCATCAATAATGAGGAACAAACATTCAATTAACTACTTATCTCAACCATAATTGTTTTCCTATCTTGATTTCTCCATCTACAAACTCCAACACATCCTCCATGGCTAAAGGATTGAAACCCTAACACACTCTTGGGGATCTTTTTGGTTCACTGCCAACTTGACATAGTGTGGGAAGAGGAAAATGGTAGGGAACAGAAATTACAGCAGAATAATGGCTTATTAGGATAGCATTGAGGTTGTAACAAGGTAATAGAGTTTAAGATTCACAACAAACCTCCAGAATCTAAATATATCAATAAATTAACAAAGAACAACTATAAAATAATCCTAGTAGCCTATTTATTTTATTTGTGAAAAGGATTCCTAGTTTAAGTCCCCAAGTAAAACAACTTTAACCTCTAATGAAATGCTATAAAAAGTCACATGCAAATCATGACCCTAGATAAATTAAATAACCCTAATATCTCTGAAATAAAATAAAATGAATTGTAAAGAAAGCTACTGCATCAATACAAGCAGTGGAGTTTGTTGGAATTGATGACTTCAAATAAACATTAAGAATTGAAACAAACGAAAATTGCATGGAGCCAAAAGGTAACTCAAGTAGTAATCTGATTAATGATACTTATAAGCTAATTCTTGTTCTACTTGATTGCGTATAAATGCGCAACGGTGTGAAGCTATGATGCTTGGACCCTTTGGTTTTGCCTAAGCACTAGTGTCGAAACAACCTAACATGAGTACAATTATGAAATACGAGTCCAACCTCCCACCTAAATTTTGGAATTGAATCTATCAATATAAGAAATTCTTATGCAAATAGATGATAAGAGGAAGAAGATGAAGAAAGAAGTCGTAAAAGTGAGAGAAAAGAAGACAAATGCAGTGATCATGTGTACAAGCATTTTATTCGAGAAGTGATTTGGTTACAAGCAATGTTATCAAAGGCAAAGGCGCCAAGCCTGTAAAATGACCGAGATGCTAGGTGCACGACCAAGCGCTCGCCTGAATGAACCAAGGCGATATGATACAGGTTAAAAAAATATATTATATTATATTATATTATATTATATTATATAAATCTAAAATATATATCTTTCCAATTAAGATTAGATCATTAGAAAATCAAAAGAAAATATAAAATACCATAACATAGTTGTATAAAGTTATATTTTTTACAAGATAATTTAAAATAGTAAGTAGCCAAATAGATTAAAAAACAAGCTTAAATATCATCATCATTATTGAATAATCTTCAAAAACATCTTCATATATGCGTTCTTGTTATGTACTTGTGTCGTTGTTCTTTGACTATGTTCAATGTAAAGTGTGGTTGTGTTTCTCTTCAAGTGTCATTCCTTGACTGTATGCCTCCCATTTTGATGAATTTTTATTTTTTTTTACCCTAATCTTTGTTTTTTTACAAAAACACCCCTAAGTTGTTTCTTGTGGTAAATTAAAAAATGGTCAAGACATAAATCAGTTGAAAAAGAAAAGAAAAATTCAACAAAAAAGAAAGTATTTCAATTAGGGGCTCGCTTTAATGCCCGACGCCCACTCATGAGGTGCTCACCAAGGCAGCATTTCATTGAAATTAATCGACTAAGGCTAATAAAGGTGATGTCACCTTGCCTGGAGCGCCTTAACGAGCGTCTTAACACCTCTTGACAACACTAGTTACAAGTGGGTGATAATAAAACATGGAGACATGATTTGATAGGATTTTGCCAAGTATTAAGGTGTTACAACTCAAAAGTTATTTTCTTTTAGCTTGCTTTGAAGAAAATCGTATATTTCTAATAAAACCAATTTTTAAAATAGTTCAAAGTACTCCTAACCGCATTAACTCATCAATCAAACCTCTATATCTTCTCTATTTTTAATTATTCGTTATATGTTTACTTACACATGTGTCCCCATACTTGTATCCAATTTTTGGACACATCTTTGCTGGGTCTACATATCCTAGTTTTGGGAGATTTCACTTGTCAGTCACTTGGAAACATGCCTGTATCTGACACCCATACACAAGTTCAAGCAACATGGGTATTTTTATGTTTTGTTTTGGGTACAACTCCAGCAAACATGCTTTTTACATTTCCATGAAACAAATCACAATGATGAACAGTGAGAAACAAAGATTGATGTTGAAGAGTTGATCAACTGAGAAGAATAGAAATTAAAGAAAGAAGTTGAAAAAAATAAGGAAAATCAAAGTTAAAAAAGTAGAGGAAGCTAAATAAAGATAGGCGAGCAAGAACCTATCACCACTAAGGAGCATTGAACAATTAAGGAAGCCAACTTTAACTAGTCTCCCCTCTATGAAAATATCCAATAGCTAACAACATTTTCCATTTTTAAGAACTTGAAACCAATCAAGAGTTACACATAGAACTTGTTCCTTGTGCAGACATTGTGTAGTTATTAGTTATGCCAATACTGAATTTGGAAATGATAATATCATGATTGAAATTTTAGATGTTCGGTAGTTTCAAGTATTTGGGTTATTGCAAAATATTTCTTTAGGGATGAATTTTGATGTAGAAAAATAAAATTTCAACAAAAAGACAGAAAGTGCTTAGATTTTCAAAATAGGTGAGTACCCAAATGTTTGGTAGTTCTCAGCAAATAAAAGATAGGCGAAGGGTCCAAATTCTGGCATCAAATGGAAAATAAGATGATATGCTTAAAAGAAAATGATAGATGATAAAAGATTTGAGAAATGTGTCAAAAAATTGAAAAAAGTATTGAGAACAAAAGTCACTAGCATCGTAGGCATGAAGTATTGCTTGCTATGGAACTGTAAAACCACCTCCACAACAAGAAAAAAGACAAAAAAAAGATATGCTAGCAAGTAACAAGGCATACCTAAAAACAATCTAGCGAGAATAACTTTTTTTTTTCCAAAATGCCAAAAACAATGAGCATACAAGGAGATTTGTGTGCACATCAAGGGAAAATATGCTTGAACGATTGCCAATGATGGATGTGCACATGATCATAAAACTTAAGCTTCAGAGATACAATGAAAATGAATGGCTGATATATATTTTTTTAAATTCAGACATAATTCATGTCTTATTGTAACTTAATGTGTTACACAAGACATTGAATACCTGGAAAACTCAAAGCAAGACCAGTACAGCATCCAGCTACTCCAGCATTGATAACTGCAAAGAAAGAAGCATGAATAAAATAAAATATAAACAAGTAATGTGAAAGAACCAGTTTAACTATTGACATGTCATACCATCATCCTTCCCTCGCAGCCTCTTCAAAAAGCAGACAACTAAACTGTGTACTCCGGATAGAACTGCAAATGTCTAATACAAGAAACAGATAAGAAGAGAGAGAACCAAAAAAAAAAAAAGATTTTATCAGCTGAAGATCTGAAGATACAGTATGGGCATAAATTTCTCCTGCACAAATTATAATTGAAAGCAAATAAATTCACCACTGCATTATAAAAAAAATAAACATAAGCATGTCTTATAACCATCATGCATATGCACAAATGCTATAGATGAAAATTAATTCATATCTCACACCTTGGCACAAGATCCTGCTTCCCCAAAGGATCCTTTGAAACCTTTCCTCTTAATCAAACCAGAACCTGAAAGGCTTCTATGTGAGGCATCCTCCAAAAATAGTTAATCCTCAAAACAGTCCACATAAAACAATGAAAAGCTGGCAAAACAATGCCCGATTAATGCATGCAACAGGAAATTAGTAGACTTCCTCAGCACACTAGAATAATCATAGTGTATGAACAACTGATATCTACATGCAGCAATGTGGGCTACACTTTAATAAAAAAATAAAAAGATGATTGATACCTATAAAAAAGCAGAATCCATACAGGCATATCACAGCCAATGCCTTAGTAACACCTATTTGACAGCAAACTAAAGACAGGAACTATCACTACTGGCTTACTTTGGAGCTGCCTAATGAATCAAGACAAAAAGTAAAAATTCCTAAAAAGCGTTCCATGAGCTGACACCAACCAACTCGTGAACGCAATTGGAACAAAGAACTGCATACAAATGATTAAAAAGTAGAAACCACTAAAGTTTTATGCCTAATCACTCTTTTAAGTAATTAACCTCAAGAAAAGAACACATACATACAGCTCTACCCGTTAAAATAAAACTTGAAACAACATCACGTTGTGTGTGTATCAAAAGCCTCCTTCATTTGAACCCAAATGTTTTTCTTTTATTTCAAAAAAAAGAGCAATAAGAAATTCAGGGTCTCAATTATCGCCATTGATTCCAAAACCACTAGACAACACAATTGAGAAAAATCCCAAAATGTCAAGTCATGAAAAACAGCAGTATTATAATAAATATATGTATCTATAGAGAGAGGACCGTAGCCGAAGATGGAGCCCATAAAGGCCCCAGCAGCGGAGTCACCAGCGAAGCGGAGGAGGCAGACGGAAGGGGAACTGGACTCAGCAGAAGATATAAGAAATCCATTGTTTTTATTAATTGAAAGATTCGGGTTAGGGCTCGTGTCTTCGACATCGGAATCAGTACTGTTGTTGTTGCTGGCCTCTGGAGAATTCGCCGTCGCCATTTCTCTTTCACTCTTTCTATGTATGAAAAATATCCTCTCAAGCGATAATAGCTAACTGCGTTTAATAAGCTTACTGGCTATGTTACCGCTACGTGACGCGGATAGAATATTTTTATTTTTTTATAAGAATTTTTTTATATAAAATTTTTTAATGTATTTTAGTAATTTAAAAAATATAACAAATTAAAAATTTTATGCATACATGTAATCAAATAAATTAAAAATTATATATATTAATAAATCAATAATTAATAACATATAAAAAAAACTTGAAATACTAAGATAAATATAAATCAAGATATTAAATCTTGAAAAATAAAACATTAAATTGATTGAATAAAATAAAAGAAAAAAATAGCATATAAGATTACACATATTAAAAATATTATCTAAAAATAAATATTTTTTATTTTTAAAAATATAATTTATCTATATAAAAAATAAAAATAAAACAATAGATGAACCAGAAAAATTACTCCAAAAATTAAACACATAACAAAAAAATCAATATTTTTTAAATGAGACCACTGAACAAAATAAAAAAGATGAGGTTTTGTCTATTTTTTTTTGTTTTTTACCTGATCACGTCACTTTATTTCTTTTAAATTGTATTCTTTAAAGTTATATTTTCATGGCAACCATAGTTATCAAACCCGGCCTAGGGGTTGACCCGGTCAAAGGATCGGGTCCTGGGTTACACGGGTTGACTTGAGTCAACTTTAAAAAATTAAAAAAAAATATTTGAGATTTTAATATTTTATATGAAAATAATTAAGAAACAATCCAGGTAGATATAGACTATACATGTTGTAAACAATTAAGTTTAAAAGATTATTTCAAAATGTTTTTTATCCCACATTGAAAATATACTATCTTATTCTTCTAAGTTAAAGTATTTAAATAAAAAAAGTTTTTTATCTTACATTGAAAAAAACATAACTTTTTTTCTTGTGAATATAGAGTATATATACTAAAGGCCTTCAAATCTCACATTGAAAAAATAAAACATTCTTCTTGTATTTATATAGTAAACTTTGAAATGAGTTAATAACCAACGGAAAAATATGAAAAAATAGGGGTCTCTCGGTAGAAGAAAAAAAAACATTTGAAAAAAAAAGGGTCTCTATCCGGCGAGTCAACCAGTATACTCCGGGCCAATTGCATGACCGGATTTTGAATGAAACAGACCCGGCCAAGGCCTCGGGTCACCCAGAAAAGTTTTTAAAAAATATTTAATATTTTAATATTTTATATGAAATAATGCATGTGGATATAGGCTATACATGTTGTAAACAATTAAGTTTAAAAAATTATTTCAAAGGTTTTTTATCCCACATTGAAAAAATATAACATTTTTTTCTTATGAACATAGAGTATATATATTAAAAGGTTTTAAATCCCACATTGAAACAATAAAGCATTCTTCTAGTATTTATATAGTGAACTTTAAACTAAGTTAGTAACCAACTGAAAAATATATAAAAAAGGGTCTCTAGGTTGGAGAAAAAAACACATTTAAAAAAAAAGTCCCTACTGAGTTTTTGTCGAGTCACCTGAGTTCCAAGTTAACCCAGCGAGTCAACCGGTATCTCCGGGCTAATTGCAAGCCTGGATTTTAAATGAAACAGACTTGGCCAAGGCCCCGGATCACCCGAAAAAATTTTAAAAATATTTGATATTTTAACTGGACTAAGCTTTGCCTTTTGTTTGTCAATTGCTATAATATTTGTTATTTTGTGTTTATTTGTTTATTTTTCTTGCATTTACTGCTTTAGCATGCATCATTGTTTATATTGTCATGCATCATGTTAAGAGCACACACTTTACAACCTAGGATAAGTGGGGGAGTAACGGTACCCCAATGGCTTTAGCCTGGGTAAGACTCGTGAAACCATCCAACTCTCGTTTGATTGTTTACTTGGAAGTGGTTGATATGCCAAACTGATATTACTTAGGGCCTCTATCTTCACACTACTTGTAAGCCTCATATCGACCTTTTGAGGACGATCACTGAGCATGCGAGAGACCCTTTGAAACTAGGTAATGACTAACCCCTTGATGCACTCAACAATTAGGATATTCCTATTAGGTTGTGATCCCATGAAGGGTGAGTCCGCATTTCATATGCATTTTTTTTAATTAATTATTTCAGTATTTTTGCATAAATTGCATGATTTACATTTAGCAGGTTGAAATATAGGTTCCCCATTGAAACCCGCCTATAATACTCGTTCGAGAAAAAGACAAATGGAAAATGAAGAAAGAGCTCAGTTGGAAGCCCAACATCAAAAAGAGATGGATAATCTTAAAGAAGAAGTCGCAAGGCTTACTAGTCTACTCGAGCAGGCCTTGAGAGATAAATCTGGAAAAGCAACACTTATAGCTCAGCTTGATGATATGCATGTAACTCCTTTCGATCCACAGAATCTGGGGGCAAATAGGGTGTCATCTGAATTTCAACAAGCTATACATTTCCAGCCAGTATACCCTAGGAGAATGTCGTTTACCATTGATTCTACCGAGAAAAAATCTCAAAAGGGCAAGATGGTGAAAGAAGAGGACTTGGAAAAATGGACTGCCTTAGAAGAGAGGATAAGGGTAGTTGAGGGAAACCATTTGTGTGACCTAGTGAAAGCTGTCAATATGTGTTTGGCACCTAACGTAGTCATTCCTAAGAAGTTTAGGGTGCCAGAATTTATTAGATATATAGGAACCCAATGCCCTGTAACTCATCTCAAGGCATACTGCAACAAAATGGCCGAGGTGGTTGATGATGAGAAATTGCTGATTCATTTCTTTCAAGACAGCTTAAGTGGCGCTGCCCTCACTTGGTAT
>Ga0325414_1001161_pt1 | contig 24734 bp, 17 predicted proteins | sample PopdelMetagenome_8_FD_206183 | JGI IMG/M metagenome (GOLD analysis project Ga0325414, IMG submission 206183) | Populus deltoides microbial communities from Bellville, Georgia, United States - Leaf-PdKOR-R3 | ecosystem: Host-associated > Plants > Phyllosphere > Phylloplane/Leaf | place: USA... | reverse complement strand
CCCAAGGGGGAGGGAGTGATGCGTAATTGCATAAACAGTCGTCAGGAAAAGAAAAGGACAATATGGTAATCCGAAGCATTTATGACAGATCTGCTAACCGACAAACAAGGAGGTCGGCAGTTGTCGGCCGGCGAACGTGGGAGTCGACATAATGAGCGGCGAAAATTCAAACCACACCCCTCCATTTTTCCCGTCCCCAATTTCGAAAACAAAATTAACTAACTTTAATCTAATTTATCTCACTTAATTATTATTAATACTGTTTACCATTAAGTATTATTTTTCATAGTCACAGACAGTTACTATTTTATTTTATCACATCACTACATTATTATTTATTTCGTTACCATTGACGCCCACTAGAACCAGAATATAAAATAAAAAAATCGTTTCATTTCCTTCATCTACCCTTCATAACACAGCCGATTTGAGCTCCAACTCTAACGAGATGGGATTGTATAGATCATCATAGAAACTTTACTGATAACCCTCTGTCCCGTTACTTGTTTTTTTTGTAAATGCTCTTTTATAAAGCCTCCCTGACTCGCCCAGATTCTCCCGGTATGCATCTTCATCTTTTTGTTTTTTTAAACCAAAACCTTAGTTTGAGCTGTTTGCTAGTTGTTATTACTTCCCTTTTTGGATTTCTTCTGGTTTGTGCAAATCGTGTTTCAATAAGTTGTTTTGTCGTTGCTACAATTGGTGGGTGTTTTTTTTTATTGCCTTTTTTAGAAAATGAAAAGAGTTTATGATGTTCATTCTGTGTTTCTTATCCTGGTAAAGGATCTCAAAGTCATTCTCGACACCAGCCTTTCTTTCTTTTTAATTTTTTCGATTCCGATTTCATGTAATTGGAGGCAACGTTTTTGTTTTTGTTTTCTCCTTTAGCTTCTATATGCAATGTCTAAATCAATTTTTGTTTGTTCTTTCTAAATTCTCTTCTTCTGCTTTATAACTTTTTTTTCCCTGTTTTTGAGGTTTGGTGAAATGTGTTAATCAAATGGTGTTGTTAGATTTTTTTTCCCTTTATAGAATGATGCTAGATGCGTCAATTATTATTATTATTATTTGTTTTTTTTTTTTACAAAAATTGAATGATCTCTTCTGTTCATTTTCATAATGCTGTTTTTTCGTGTTTGGTTGCTGAGCGGGGTGTTGAGATTAGAAGAAAATCTATTCGAATTTTGGAATTAGTTGGCATTTTAATGTCTTCAAGCTAGATGGTATTTTTTTGGCATTTTTTTCTTTCCCAAGAAAATAGGAGTATAAGTTTTGGCTTCTTATTCTATTTAATGAAGCTTAATTGAGTTTGCTTGATTTGGAAAATTAGGAGGGTTTGTTTTGTGTTCACTAATGTGTTTTGTTCATGTTTCAGTTGATATAAATTTGTACTGTAATTTTCCACGGTGGATGTGAATTATGGATATTACTGAGGTTGAAGAAAATTTGTTTGCAGCAAGTGAAGCCAAGGTACGAATCTGGTATTCTCTCGTAAGAAAGTATTTGGATTTGGTGTTTTTGTGTACTAAGCTTTAGAAATCCCCAATACCATCTAGGCTAGGCAACCTATTTATCTGTTTCTTTATTATTTTTTTTCGATTCCAATCATTTTCTGATATGCATATGAAAAATGCAATGCCTGTTGCCTGATTGGCTAGTAGACTTGGGTTTGGAGTTGATGTGCTTCTGGTGCTTGCTATTTTCTCTCAAAGTTATTTTCTTTGATATTTTTTCCCGGTCATTTGGGGTGTCTTTTTTACTACATAAATATTTAAAATGTTCATATTCCTAACTGTTTTTTGGCCCATGAAAGCATGCTTGCTTCAAGGTCTTCAAAGGTTAGCGTATTAATGAACAGTAACTAAATTGATGATATCTCTATCTGTTTTCAGCTTCATGGAGAAATGTGCAAGGAACTCTCTGTAGTTTATTGCAAAATCTCTTCCATTTTCCCTTCCTTGGAAGCGGCAAGACCTAGGAGTAAATCTGGCATTCAAGCATTATGTTTGTTGCATATAGCCCTTGAGAAAGCCAAGAACGTTCTCAAGCATTGCTCAGAATGCAGTAAACTTTACCTGGTAAGATAGCCCTTTTTTATAGATGCACTGAAATTTGCTTGCCTTTTCCATTTTTTGTTTTTCTGGTTTTATTTATTGGTTTTTGTGATATCTTTTTTCTGATGGAATTGATTTTATGATACAGGCTATAACTGGGGATTCCGTCCTTTTAAAATTTGAAAAGGCAAGATCTGCTCTTGTAGATAGTCTTAGGCGTGTTGAAGATATTGTTCCACAATCAATTGGATGCCAGGTAGTAATTTCCTTTTGAAGTCTATTTTTGATAAGCCAATGTGAAAATGATATCATCAATAAATTGGCCTGTCTAAACAAATTGAAAACAGAAATGAAGTATCAGAAGTGTGATTGCAGAAACTTCTTATATTCGTATCATTGCTGTATATCAAAAAGAAGTCGATCATTTCTATATATTAACATGTCATCTGTAATGATTATATTAACATATCATGGCGCAATTATATTGAATTAACCAAAATGTAACCTGGCATTATTTTGTGGCCTTTTTCTTCCCTTGTTTCTTGTGCCTGCATAGTGTAGAAGCATTTTTTGATCCCCTTTGTTATTTGAAATCTTGTCAGATTTTGGAGATTGTAAGTGAACTTGAGGGTACTGAATTCTCACTTGATCCATTGGAGAAGCAAGTTGGTGATGAGATAATTGCATTGCTTCAGCAGGGGAGAAAATTTGACGATAGTAATGACAATAATGAGCTAGAATCATTTCATCAGGCTGCTACTAAACTTGGTATTACCTCTTCTAGAGCAGCTCTTACAGAGAGAAGGGCTCTTAAAAAACTCATAGAAAGAGCTCGTGTGGAGGAAGACAAGCGGAAAGAATCAATTGTGGCCTATCTCTTACATCTCATGAAAAAATACTCCAAGTTATTTAGAAGTGAACTTACAGATGACAATGATTCACAGGGTTCAGCACCTTGTTCGCCAACTGTTCAGGGTTCTCTTGAAGATGGAGGCCCTGGTGGCAATGGCCATGCCTTTGAGCGACAGCTATCAAAGCTTAGTTCGTTCAATTTCAAACCAACCTATAGGAAATCTGGGCAAATGCCTCTTCCACCTGAAGAATTGAGGTGTCCTATATCATTGCACCTGATGTATGATCCAGTCATCATTGCTTCTGGACAAACGTATGAAAGGATCTGCATTGAGAAATGGTTCAGTGATGGGCATGAAACCTGTCCAAAGACTCAACAAAAGCTTTCTCATCGCTGCTTGACTCCTAATTATTGTGTAAAGGGTCTCGTTGCTAGTTGGTGTGAACAGAATGGAGTCCCAGCACCTGATGGTCCCCCTGAGTCTCTTGACCTCAACTATTGGAGGCTGGCAATGTCCCAGTTTGACTCGTCCAATTCAAGAAGATCAGTGGAGAGTGTCAGATCTGGAAAGTTGAAAGGGGTCAAGGTAGTTCCTCTGGAGGAAAGTGGTCCCATTGAGGAGGCTGAAGAAAAAAATGAAAAATTGTCATCGCAACAGGAAGATTCCATGCCAGAAGATGCCTTCAGGGACAATATATTTGAAATATATAAGAATTTCCTGGCCATTTTGAATGGTGATGAAGAGTTGAAGAAGAAGTGCAAGATAGTAGAACAAGTGAGGCTTCTATTAAAGGATGATGAGGAGGCCAGGATTTTTATGGGGGCCAACGGGTTTGTCGAAGCACTATTGCAGTTTCTAGAGTCAGCTGTGCGTGCCAGGAGTCCAATGGCCGAGGAAGCTGGAGCGATGGCTCTTTTCAACCTTACTGTCAACAATAACAGGTGTGTGGATTCTCTAAATATCAAATTAACATGTAGTAGTAGTGGTAGTACTATGAAATATTCAATTCATTTAGGTGTTAGAATCATTATTAGAAACAAGAGGTGTTAAAAATTTAGAATGCTTATCTTTTATAAAACTGACTGGAATGGAGTTAGGATGTAGAGATAAAGTGAGTGACACATGCTTTTTCTCAATGGAACTGTTATGGATCTTCTTGTTGATGGAGGAAATCCTGCTAGAAAGGAGTTAGGTTCTTGAATCATTTTCCATAGATCTGTGAGGTGTGAAGATGTGCCAAGAACTTTAGCATAACTGATTTCCTTTTCAACTATTCCATTCCAGAAATAATGAAATGATGTTGGCTGCTGGTGCTATCCCATTGTTGGAGGTTATGATTTCCAACCCTGACTCTGATGGATCAGCAACAGCCCTCTATCTAAATCTCTCCTGCCTTGATGAAGCGAAGTCCATTATTGGCTCAAGTCAGGCCGTCCCTTTTTTAGTCCAAATCCTTAAAGGTGAAACTGGAGTCCAATGCAAGCTCGATGCCCTTCATGCTCTCTATAACCTCTCCTCCCGATCCACCAATATTTCGAATCTCCTCTCAGCTGGCATCATTAGTGGCCTCCAATCCCTTCTTGCAGTACCTGGTGATCATGCATGGATAGAAAAATCCATAGCAGTTTTGATAAACTTAGCTTCTAGTCAATCAGCAAAAGATGAAATGCTATCTGCCCCTGGCCTTATTAGTGGGCTGGCAACGATTTTAGACACTGTTGAACCCATGGAGCAGGAGCAAGCTGTTGCTTGCCTTTACCTTCTGTGCAATGGAAGTGAGAAGGGTAGTGAATTGGTCCTACAAGAAGGAGTGATACCTGCGCTGGTCTCAATCTCAGTGAATGGGACCACAAGAGGGAAAGAGAAAGCACAGAAACTTCTGATGCTGTTTCGGGAGCAGCGGCAGCGAGATCAACCATCTGCTGAGGTGTGCTTTCAGCGAACCGAAAGTAGTTCCAAGTCCATGCCGGCTCCTGAATCAAAGCCGCAATGTAAACCTGTCTCAAGAAGAAAGATGGGGAAAGCTATAAGCTTCTTTTGGAAGAGCAAGAGCTACTCAGTTTACCAGTGTTAAGTTGGTGTTGTAAATTTCTGTTGTATCTTGTCTTTCTTTGGTCCCTGGGGCGTTCTTTGTTTTTGTTTTCATAGAGAAGAAGAGATGTACATGCCCTTGTAAGCTGTGGGTTTTGTTTTTCCCTTCGCCATCCTCTTCTCTTTGGAATTCATGTACCATATATGGAAATTATAGTGGAAGCCTTGCTAGATTAACCTTGCGTAAAACAACTTGTGGTGTTTTTTTTTTTTTTAATGTTAGAGAAAGTGTTATAGCAAGTGTTTTTCATTTAAAAAAAATTTAAATAATATTTTTTATAATTTATTTTTAATATTAACATATTAAAATAATTTAAAAATATATATTTTTTTAAATTCCATTTTTAGCTCGGGAGGCTTCATGCCTTTAATTTTTGAAAGGCAAATAAAAAATCTCATATCACCTACATTATTTAATATTATAGGACATGTGAAATAAATAATTCTACCAGTTCACCGTATTTTATCAGAGGAATCATCACGCATGAGCTTCGGTTCAAACTAGTATGGAAGCTAGTCTTTCACTGTGTGTTAGATTATATATTTTTTAAACTAAAAAGAATATTAAAGGTATAAATATTTTTTCTACAATATTATTAAATTTAATTAAGCAGTTTAATTTGGAAACTTATTAATTTGGCTCTTACTTAACTTAAATTTTGAATTAAACTATATAGAAGTTGATCCAAAATAAATAATTCAATTTAATGGATAAAAAATAATTTGAATAACTAATAAAAACATGTTATAGCTTTTAAAAAAACTTTAAGAGGATTTTTTTTAATATTGATCATCTAGTAACTTGCGTCATGAATTTTAATGAGTTTAATAACTTTATTATTTTTATAAATTATTTTTACTTCATTTTATGATAAAATTAGATGCTTGCAAAATCAAACACCACCCCTAAACAAATGTTTATTTGAGATCATGATAACCCTATAAAAAAAATAAACCACGAATTCTATTTCCTAAGCAATTCAATATTGAAAAAGAATGGAATGAAATTAAAAAAAATAATAAGAAAAATTAAAGGACCGCAAACAAAAAAACAAACACATTAGGTTTGATGGATAAACCCACTAAATCTGCAAATCGCGTAACCCGGATCAACACGAAAAACTTGCAAACTGGGTAACAGACTACATTGAGATTAATAACTTTTTTTTCTAAACTATTTTTTATTTAAATATATGATAACAAAATCGAGCGTCACACCAATACTAAGATATTTTTCTAAAACTATGATAACCTCATAAAAGGAAACAAAACAAATTATAAAACTCAATTCTCAATCAGCCCAACATCAAAAGATAAAATCGAAAAAAATAAATTTTAAAAAAAGAAGAAAAGTTAAACTCGCTAGACTTGTCAATAGGCCCATAGACTTTCTAAAATTTAATAATATGTTTTTTTTATGAAACTATTTTTTTCATTATGTGATAAAAATATAAAAAGACGATCACATAATCGAGTTTAATTAGTAAAAAGAGAAACCACCGCTAAACCTGCGAACTGAGGCAATTAGAGTTTAATATCCTAGTTGTAAATCGGGTCATTGACCTCACAAAGTTTAATAACCTAGTTTTTTTTTTTAAAAATCATACCGCGATGTTAGAATATTTTTCTAATATCAACCCGATAATGAGATTTTTATGATACTATAATAACCACATGAAAGAAAAACTAAAATAGATTATCAAATCTAAATTCATATAAGCACATCATATAAAGACTAAAATAAAAAAAAAGTCAAAATACAAAAATAAAAATAATTAAAAAAAAACAATATAGATTATAATCTACAGCTAATAAATATATAAATATAAAAATCAATATCTTCCCACACCTTTTAGCTTTATACCTCATTAATACTTAATAAGAATTCCTTCTGGTCACTCATCAAAGTTAAAAAGTCTCAAGGAAATTAATGTTGGATCTTTTTATATCGAGTTTGTTTTAATAATATATATTACATTAGTATTTCCAACCTTGACAACAACGAGCCCGTCTAGCTCAGTCGGTAGAGCGCAAGGCTCTTAACCTTGTGGTCGTGGGTTCGAGCCCCACGGTGGGCGTTGCAACTTTTATCCCCTTATCTTTTCCTCTTTTGCTGCTTCTGCATTGTACATCATTTATCAACCCTCTCCACGTCCTTTCCAACCAATCCTCGTATTTTTGCAGATGACTTGGACTTGAACTAAACTCTCTTTCAGCTTAAGCTCTCAGTCACACAGATACACACCATAAACCACATATTACTGGGTCACTGTTCTATATATTTGCAGTTTGGCACCTTCAAGATCAAGAAACTTCTTGGTGAACCGAGGCTTGAAAAGAAATCAATGGAGGGAAAATTGTTTCATACTTTTTATTAATATATTTGAGAATATGCACTTCATACAGTAAGCTATTCAAGAACAAGAGACGCAATAGGATTTATTTTACTTTATGGAATCAAGATAGAACACCTTTAAGTTATCCTCTATTGCTTTCTCCCTTTTGCTCTTCTAGCCATCTTCCTCTTATTTCTCTTGACTTTCCTCTTCTCACACTTCTCCTCCATTTCCTGGCTTTCATTTTTCTTGTCATTTTCTTCCTGATTTTCATCCCCTACCTTTTGTTCTTCGACACCAGATTGTTTTCTTTTCATTCCTTTTTTTCTTTCTAGAAATCCAATGATCCCTGTAAGCGCAGTATCAACATCTTCATTCTTCATGAGCTCCTCTGCAACTTCTGCTGGAGTCACTTCCACTTCCATTATCAACTCCTCAATCTGACTGAAAAGGCTGTGGTTCTTAACGTTGAGGTAGTTAGAAGCAAGAATCTTGAATCCACAAGGAGTGCAGTAGGACATGTGGATGTGCATGTCCATACGGCCTGGTCTCAGCAGTGCAGGATCTAGTTTGTCTTTGTAGTTGGTTGTGAACACAATTATCCTCTCATCTCCACAGCTTGACCATAAACCATCGACGAAGTTAAGCAGTCCAGACAAAGTTAATTGCTACAAGAGAAAAATTCTTAAGGACCACCAACAATATGCTAAATAATTTTAGCGTAGAAGAGAAGCAAACATAATGAACTCACCTGGCTCTCACCCTGGACGTACGCTCCATGTTGTCGGTCCTGCAACTCAATACTACAATCAATGTCCTCAATTACAATTATCGATCGATTTGTTGTACTACTTAGCAATGACCTCAGATCTGAATTGCCACGCAAACTTGCAAGTTCCAGGTCGTAGATATCAAACTTGAGGTAGTTAGCCATGGCTGCTATCAAGCTGGACTTGCCTGTGCCAGGAGGACCATACAACAAGTACCCACGTTTCCATGGTTTTCCTACTCTCAGGTAGAAATCCTTTCGCTTCACAAATCTGTCAAGGTCATCCATTATCTCCTTCTTGAGTACCGGGTCCATTGCTAATGTGTCGAAAGTGGACGGATGGCAAAGGCTGACACCTTGGTAATTTCCAAGTGCTTGCAGCTTGAGCACCCTGTTTTCATTCTTAATGGCTTTGGATCTTTCGAGTACATAGGGGAGGAAAGTGTTCAAAACCTTCTCGTTGTGATTCTTGTGGAAGCTCAGCAGTATTGTTTTATGCTCCTTTTTTTCTGATGATTGGGACCAGGTTTCAACATCTACAACCGTTTGTTGGGTTTCAGTAGACGCGAATTCCCAAGCTAGCTCAATTCCTTCGAATGTGTCGATAATCTGTTGGCCTTTGTTGATCGTGACAGAAAGGCCTTTGTTCCCTGGATCCTTGAAAACCTTAAGCTGTCCGATAGAGCGAGTGACTCTTGTGCTCAAGTAGACCTCAGAAGCCTCGTACATTTCATTGATGGAGAAACCATTGTATTCATTGACGATGAGAGTCAAACGAGAAGAGTCATCTCCAAAAAGGCGTCCGAGACTCGATGATATTCTTTCTTGCAGTTTTTTGGGGATTAATTGGTTAATCACGGCCTGAACTTCATTGAACACAGACCGGACAAGCATTGCAGACGCAGCAAAAGCAGTGTATGTTGATAAAACTGATGTTGTTGAAGGCATGCTTGGTAGAGAATACATGTTTGATATCAAAGAAATTACTGCAAGTTGGTGACTTGGGATGAATGGAGATTTCCTGGCATCGGTTTTTATACTGCAAAAATTAGTGAATATAGCTTCTAGTTGAAGCCACCTGATGAGAAAGAAAAGGTCCAAATTATAAATCTTTAATAATAGAAAGCTTGCACCGAAATTTTCACAAAAAAAAAGGAAAGAAATTCAGTCACAGCAAAATCGTACATCATACAATCTCCGGTCTCTGGTCAGTGGCCGAAAAGGTCACATCAAATACATGGAGAGGCAATCTTCTCGAGCAATTCTTACAGGGTAGGTGAGCTGTCTGGTGGTCAATGACTTGGACCGTTCAAGTCATGGAAAGGAAGTTATTTGTTTTGAAAAGTGGTTATTTTTTTAAATAATTTTGTTTGGAAATAATATTAATATAATATATTTTATTTATTTTTAAAATTTTATTTTTAGTATTATTTAAAAAAATAAAAAATACAAAAAAATTAATAATTTAAAGTATTTTTTTTAAAACACATTCAGCTGCAGTGGCTCTTTGGTCGAACGATCCGTTTCATCACATAAATTCGGCTGGAATAATTAATGTAAACATCTCTTCTTTGTTGATTTAAAAGGTTTTTTTTATTTTTTATTTTTAAAATAATACAAAAAATAAAATTTTTAAATACATTGGTTCCGTGTGATATATCTAATCTTCAAAAAGAAAAAGAAAAAGAAAAAAAAAAAGAGAGGAGAAAAAGGTAAATGGGACAGGAAAAGACAACAGGAATTTTCGATTAAAGACACAATTAGCTGCATAATAGAAAGTTGTGTTGCTTGTCAGACTCGGTCCGGCGCCTGACTGGGTAATGAATTGCATCACTATGTTTTCAGAGTCAATTTTAAAATTGCATTTTATTATTTTTTTTCTGAAAGATAAAACAACTTTGTTTAACATAAAAAGTTGAAAAACTTAACCCCGAGGATACTACCAAATCTTTTTTTTTTCTAAAAATTACTCATTTAAATTTTATAAATTTTAGGATTATTAAAAACTTATATAATTATTAATTTTAAAATTTATTAAATTAGTTAAAATAAATACAAACTGGTTCGAACATCCATATAAATAAAAATAAAATTAAAAAAACTTAAACAATTTAAAAAAATTTCATAAAAATGACTAGTTAGGTTTTACTCGGTTTTGTTTTGGTTAATCACATTATATTGATTGATTTGCTAAGTCATTAAAATTTTCATCATGGATTCCCAAAAACACCAATTCATTTCAAAGCCTAAGCCAAAACTCAAGTACAAAGCAAGGCTACTGATAAGTACTAAAAATTTAAATAACTTAGAAACAGGATTCTTAAATTGAATAATTAATTAATCAATAAATCTTAATAATATTATTCATTATTCATAGTTAAGTCAAAGCGATTCATAACTTGTATTTGATTTTTTATAAATTAAAATGATTTATGATTGATACCTATAAAAGATTCATTTTGATTGAGATTTTTCAAGCCCAATCTCGGGATCATGACATTTGCTATATAAAATGAGTGAAATACAACTCACAATACAATTCAAAATATCACAATAAGAAAGTTATTATCCAATTTTTTTCTTTACAAAAAAACAAAACTCATGAATTATAAATAAACCATGAAACTTTCAAAATAAAGATTCATGATCTTTATTTTCTATTGCATATATATTTTCAAAATATATTTTTTTAAAATATTATTGTATTTTGTCTCTGTAAAAAATACTGACTTAAACATTGAAGAATCCCTACTACTATTAAAAAAGACTTTTCGTACAAAAAAATCAAATACAAGTTATTAATTATTTTGACCAAAAAAGTAAATAAAATTATTTGGACGAATTGAATCACTTATTATCTAACCCAAAAATCCTATTCCTAGGATATTTAAATTTTTGGGACTTCATGAAATACAATGCCCCGAAGTCCTGCACTCTAATAGACCGCAAACTCATCGTCTCATCCGCAATTTATCATGTACAAAAATATACTGCAGCTTTTACGATAGCCTAGCACAGGGCAGAACCTACAAATAACAAAATATATGCAGTATTCATGAACGAACTTTAATGCTGACTCTTCAGCAATGTCCTCAGACCAAGAGATTGAAACCCCCCCCCCCCCCCCACCTTTTCTTATTCAGTTGGCTCAAATGGAAAATTACATAAGCTTCCTTTACCATTGGTATGAAGTAGAACATTTACAGCAGCTTTCGTTGCCGTTTTCTCTAGATTTTATATGTGCCAAGCAGATTCGAATAGTGCTAAAATTGGATCTTCCTTGCTGATGCTTGTCAGCTTTTTATTTGCCGGCAAACTGATTAGATTACCTTCGATGACTGCAGTATTATCCCCTCCTTCTCCAGTTGCTTCCTTGCTAGCCCTCGCTTCTTCTGTCTCCTCCTCAGCAATACATTCTTTCGGTTTCATGCTCTCATTTGTCTCACCTTTAGTGCTAGTTTCTTCACCCCTAACAGTGGATTGGATTATCTGCTTTGTGCTCTCCTCTGAGTTCTCTATGCTTTCTCCTGTCCCCTTCTCTAGTGCATCCTTATTTGTGGATTTCACAACTTTTTCCAGTGCATCCTTGTATGTGCATCTCACAACTTTCGGACTACCTGTCTGAGATTCCGATCCTGATGTTTCAGATATGGGACAGAAACATACCTTTGTTTCATTTCCATCGTGATTTTGGAACTCTATTGCGTTACTATCTTCTTCTTGAACAATTTTCTGTTCAATACTGTTACAGTTTATATCGACCAGGATCTCCTTTTCTTTAGTAGTTTCTGATCCCCAATGAGTCAGGATAGATAACCAAAAGTTCAGCCAACAGATAGCACATGACAGCGCCCAATCTAGAAATGGAATTTGGTGGATTAATATGGGAAACTTGTTAACAGCAGAATCAAATTTTGCTGGAAGGGTTTCTACAATTTGGACGAGCTTGTCAACCTTGTTGAACACATATCTTGATGGTGGGAAAATACCCTCAGCCTTTCTTTCAAGGGCTAATATTATATGATCGTCCACAAAAGAGAGGATTGCCAGGAAGTAACACTCATACCGCAGGACACATTCAAGAAGGGAAGCAAACGAAGCTAACCTGATCAACTTCTTTGTCACTAAACCTAACGGTCCATTAATTTCTTTGGCTTCTCTGTAAGCTTTTCGAGTGATTTCCATGAAAGAAACTCCACATGCATGCAACGGACGACGCCTCCCACTCATTCTGCAGGTTCCTGCTGTTGATTCCTGATAAATTCAACCCAAACATGTCAAAAGGTTTGGTTTCTTAATTTCAGCAATGCCAGTAGATCTAGCTGAATTTTAATAATCCAGATAAACATTTTTTGTAGGAAATATATTTCCCTTGATAGTTTCAAGAATTAGAGTTGAAAAAACCCATCGGATACCTCCATTTTTGCAGGAAATGATAGAGAACAGAAACCATCTAATCGATAATATCATCGAATTGTAGTATCCAGTTTATCACCCAGAAAAGCTTAATGCATGCATGGCTAATTATCTGTACAATCCTTATGAGAATAAGGATGAAATCACAATTGAAATTAACACTAATTAACTTACCATCAACAAGAATTCCTTGGCGAACCACCTTGCAACGACTTTAACCAATGAATAAATTGAAGTTAAAACACAAATTAAGACATTAAAAACTAATTAATTATAGAACTAATAAAACTGATGCCGAGGAAGAGAACGCTGGAAATGAGATCCGTACGTTTATTCTATAATTAGCTGGGGGTACTGCACAGTTGCTATTTATTTTAGCACCGTTCTAGGAACTTCGTATTTTAGGCCTAGAATTTAGAAACAGCTTTGAATTTTATTTATTTATTTTGAAAAGAGCTCTATACTTATTTATTTTGCAGGGGCTAAGATTTAGTGGTTGTGACTCGGTGACTGATCTTGGACTCAGGGATTTAAAAAATAAAATATAATTTAATGTAAAATATCATTAATTATAAAATAAATTATTTTCTGTTCATCAAGTAAATTAAAGGGAGTAATATAAAATGAAAGTTAATAATTAAAAGGAAATAAAAAAGAACGAAAAAAGAGCTCAGGTACCGAGTTTTTCTTATGATTTCTTGAAAAAAATATTAAGATTTTGAAGCGGGAGTAGGGGAGAGAGTTTAGACCGCGGGAGTTATAAAAAATAAAAAATAAAAGATTTGCTACCACCGACCGCGTCCATCAGCTGACATGAAACTGTTCTAGCTTAATTAAGATCCTTGGTTCGAGGTTTGAGAATGCAGCTACGTTAAATACTTAGTAGTGAGAGCCTGAGTAATTTCCTACGTTAAAAATTACTATTTATAGAATTAATAATAAAACCAAGAAATTTTCTTCTTTTTTTTTTAAAAAAAGACTACAAAATTATGACGCAAGTGAATATCACCGTCCAGGCGAACCAAGAAAGATTCTTGTGAAAGAGGGAAACCAAAGTACGGTTGCATTGGAAGCATGAACAGCTAAAGCATGATGACTGCGATGGTGCTGCAAAAGAAAAGGAAAGGGAGGGCATGGAATTCGATTCTGTGATTGATTCTTCGCGCACACACCACAGCACTTAAAAAAAGGACCGCTGTACCTCTCTTATCACTCATTTTCAAGTTCACTCTCCTTCTCTGGTAATCAATAACTTTATTCATTTCGTTTCTATCTAATCGAATCGAATCAACAACACGAAACAAACCAGTGGCATGTCAAAAATGCTTTTAAAATTTTCTGCTTACTAAGTAAATAAAACAGGAGGTCTGGTCCTCTCCTGTTTGGATGCGTTTCTTTCCTACTCGCAAAATGCCGAGACCAGAAACTGCCCTCGGTAACTCTTGTATCATTCAATTTCTACTAATCTTGTGTTTCTTTGAAGAAAAGATTAAAGGGAAACTGAGCCTTGAGGAATTGAACGGATGCTTTTTTTTTTTTTTAATCTTTGCTCTCAAGTTTGGTTTGAATTCTATTCTTGACTTGCGATTTATGCTTTTCTCTTGCTTAATTTGGTGGTTTCCATGCTTTCTTATTTTGGGAATTTTTTTTTTTAAACATCCTCAGAGTAGGTTTTGAATTGATATGGATTATGGCTTAGGTACACTTTGTCTTTATAATTTCTTATATTTTGCTTGAATTCTGTAGAGCCCTTATTTTTCGCAAGGTAGAAAGCGAGTAGCTTTTTTCATTATATGTTGGGAACTCATGGAAAATGCGGACAGTTTTTTTTATTTTAAAAAAATTTAAATGGTGCCAGCCTTGTATATTGGCTTTAGTTTGAATTCTTTCTTAAAGTTTTTGTTTTTATTGTTCTATTTAAGCCAATGAAGCGAGAAGGATGGTTCATGAAGAAAGTTGCCTAATAAAGTTTACAATTTGAGCTCTCTTAACGATTGTTTTTTGTTTGCTACAATATTGATGGGCTTTAGGAGACAAGAAACATGTTTTCCATGTTGGCTTTAGTTGTTAAATTTGATTAGTGATGTTTTATAGCATCTCATCATTCGCGGAAATGGCATGAATGGGTGCGAAATCAACTTAAATTCGTAAGATATGCAGTGGACAACGTAAAAATAAGCAGCATGTGTTTATAAATACACCCGTATGTCCGTCCTTTGACTTGCTCCGTGACAGATTGATGTGTTTATGTTTGATCCGTGTAGGCATACCTGGAGATGGAAGATGTTTGTTTCGGTCTGTGGTTCATGGTGCTTGCCTTAGGAATGGGAAACCATCTCCAAGTGAAAGCCTTGAGAAAGAACTAGCAGATGAGCTTAGAGATAAAGTACGAAGTGAACTTAATTTTTCTTTTTCATTCTTAGCATTGTGTCATTGGTTGCTGCACTGTTTAATATGGTTAAGAAATGTTTTGCTTTAAGAATTGCAACTGTAGAGTATGATTTTTGCATGTATTTCCATTTACTGCATACCTCATTACAGTGTAGACCATGCCCATACCATTTTCCCAAATTTGAGGAGAGTAAAATTTGCTTTCAAATCGGCTCTCTTATTCATTTTTTATTTGTACATGTTCCGAACCCTTTTTTGTGCTTGTGTTGTTTTTATGTGCATACATCAGAACACTTTTCTATATTATTTACACTATTAATTTCTTAGTTTCTCATTTCTGATATAGTGTTTTGGCCCTCTTACTGAAATTCTTGGGATCATTTCTGCAGGTTGCAGATGAATTTATTAAGAGGCGGAGGGAAACTGAATGGTAAATTTGCTTGAGGATCCTTGGATTTTTTTTTAATGAAATCTTGTATCATTTCGCAGTATGGTTTTGCAGAAACATCATCTAGCAGGTCTGATTATTTCAAGGTTGTTGACAAGGATAGCCAACTTTATGCACAACTAACAGCTATGCATTCAGCATGACTATTTTTTTTTTGGTTTATTTATTTATTTATCAATGAACCAATCTCAATGATTGGCAGTGGCCTTTTCTTTTTCTTGCCATTCAGCAATCCTGATGACTATCTGCCTACTCATTCTCTAGCAACAAGTTGAAAGTTTGTGCATTGGCAGGTTTATTGAAGATGATTTTGACACTTATGTTGTCAAGATGAGACAGCCCCATGTTTGGGGAGGAGAGCCTGAGCTGCTCATGTCCTCACATGTCCTGAAGTAAGCTGCCCCGCTCCCACTCAATGAGACATTAAAAGCTAAAATTTTATGTTGTTCTACAATTTTGTAAATACATATAATTGTAATTACATGATTTATTCATTGTTTTGAATTATTAAGGCTTGGACTTATTGCCACCGAACTGAAATGTCGTTGATAAATGTTTTTGCAAGGCAGCTGTACTGCTACTTTTCACAAACTATATTTGCCATGAACTCAAAATTATAATTTATTTGCTACGTAAAATTGAAGAATCTAATAAATGTGACCCTCTTCTTTTCAAAATCTGTTGAAATGCTTGGGATTATGTTTAGTTTTAATTTCCTACTTTTAGTTAGCCATGTTTAGTTGAGGTAGTTTAAAACATTCTCGTTTGATGTCTTAAACTATTTTCTTTTCTAGGATGCCAATCACTGTATACATGCGAGATAGAAGTTCTGGTAGCCTTAAAATTATAGCTGAATATGGTCAAGAATATGGTAATGAGAATCCTGTGCGTGTCCTGTATCATGGTTATGGGCACTATGATGCATTGCCCGGTCTGATTGGGGGTGCACAATCCAAGCAGTAAGATCTCTTCCCTATTACTTTCATTTCTGACAGAATGCAAGCACTTCATCAGCATTCTCCTCAAAAGGTTTAAGATGGTTGATGTGTTTGCTTGTGAGGATATATTTTCAAAGGATTTTGTGCATCTAGGAATTAAAGTTTTAAGAAAAAGGTTCAACTTATGTGTCAATAGATTTCGAGCTTTGTTGGGATCTTTTTTAATTTAGATGTATTGTCAAATCTGGCATGCAAGGCTTATTCAGACTCAAAAACTTGTTCTTGTAGAAACTGGATTATCTTATTTGTCAATATAGATGACTACATTTTGCCTCTAATTTTGCTTCTCACCCTGACAACTTAGGTGTGCAAATTTGATAAATATTCTGCATTTCTATTCTTTGCTGAATTTTCCTCATCCTTGTAAAATTCAAAATTTCCTCATCTCTGTCAAGTTACAAACTGTTAATGCTAATGGGAATGTCTTCTGGGATTCTTGGCAGGTTCAAGAAAAGATGAAGAAATCACAAGATGGGATGTAATGCTTTCTTGTCGGAAGATTTCTCTTTGGTACTTGAAATTATCTTATTTCTTCATGGACTTGAAGTTATTCAATATGAATCTCACATACAGGAATTTGATGGGATCACAAGATGCAATTGCCCCTAATTAACTTGGCCAAATTTTCATTAAGAAAAAAATGTGATGGAAAGAATCTGATGAACTGGTTAGATAATTACGCCTGTGCACTGTGGTTTTTAACATTGCACCTTACGATTCTTCTACCTTTTCCAAGTGGTTTTTCCTCTTGGAGCTATTTTAATTCTAGTCAGGCTTATAAAAGAAGGGGATGCCTTACAATAAGTCATAATCAAATATATCTGAATTCTTGAACATCATGCGATCAATGATTAGATTTTGCTGCGTCCCAGTAAATTGATGGTTTGATCTGTTTATTCTTTGAGATATACGGATCAATATATTTACTGCGTCATCCTTTTGCGTTAGACTGGTGGTGAATGCTGGATTTGTGCACGGGTATGTCTACAATTACTATACAAGTTCTCAAAATAGTTCCCTTTTTTCCCTTTCTGCGGACTGGGGTGAAAAAAATCTTCTTGGATTGCATGGGATCCGCAATGCTATTGCCAAAACAAACGCCAAATGATCTGGATAAAAAAATTCTGTGAGCAAATAGCAATGCCTATTTTAATCCATCATGCATTCCTGAAGGCCATCACGACTGCCAGGCAGCGGCAATAATGGACCTGCCCCTCCCCGGCACTCTGCCTAACTTTACAAATCCCTGCCTACGATCCATCATCGCACGCTTAAAAATGGTTAGACTCAATAAATTGGAGCAGGCTTGGAACCAAAATCCCTTTGACTGCTCTCAAGCTAAATTAAAACTCACGAAAAATCCTGAAAGGTACATGCTGCTGGATGGCAGGCAGGCAGGTTTGCACATACAGGTTATCACAAGTAAATTGTCTGAGGCTTCCAACTTTTGAGATGCCAGGTTTATATCCTGTAGAAATGTGACTGGCTTGAAACTCACACTTGTAGTGAAAACTCAAAAGATAATCAAGTAACATAATCATCGATTATTGCATGCTCCAATGAAATCAAAATACAAAATGCACGGGTGTTAAAATTAAACCAACCTACAAAAAATCCATACATGTATATACATATGCATGTGAAAGAGAAATGAATAAGACTATTCACCATCCTTCCATACCTCCCGGAGGAGTTGATATCTAACAACTTTCCGGCCCGCCTTTCCCTTTTGCATCGAATTCCATGCTGTAGTTGTAGGAAAAACCTTGGAGTTGTCAATGATGGAAGTCATGGGTGAATCCAGCTCATCAAGCTCATCATCACTAGCGTATGACTTTCTAAGCATTGCTGATCTGCTCCTCTGCAGAGTTTGGCCTCCCACCTCTCCTATTATATTTGTTAGTGATGCTGCAGGAGGTGGTGAGTAGATTGTGGGAGCTGCAATACATGGGAAGTTTGTGATAGACTCCTCCCCAGAATCAGCAAGATCCTAAATCAAGATGAAACCAAAAAATTATCAAGTGACTTTGTTGCATGTTGAAGAAATATGAAAGCAAATATTCTTTTTAAAAAAAGTAATGGCTTTTCAGGGTGGAATAACCTCAGAATCCAAGGCCTCGAGAATCGTCTCTGGGACAGGGTCAGGGTTGAATTCGTCTGGGACAAAATTGTCAAGAACCCTCTTGATTATTGGCACGCCAAATGTAGGGCATACCTTCAGGAAAATATATTTAAACAGCGAATATGTAGAAAGTCATTTCTAGAGAAGAAAAAATGTAACAAGAGGGTAGGGAGGATAGCAGGGACATATCACTGAAAATATTTAGGAGTTACCTCTTTTCTAGTTGACCTATCTCCGAGCATTTCAAATGGAAGCATCATGAGATCACTCAAGGCATTCAGGAGTTGGAAAGCCTTGAAGGATGTCTCACATTCACGCCTGTTGCTATCAAGTTCATCCTTCTCTTCTGGAGAGTCATTATCATCAATACCGAATAAATCTGTGAGCCATCTGGACCAATTTCCAACCTAGTGAGATGAAGACAGAGGGCAAGATCCTTTCATCAACGAGAGAAAAAGAAACGGTTCCATTGTAACTAATACAGTTGATGTAATTCACTTAGCATCAGTAAAAGTCTTCTATGTTGCAAATATTTAGTGAATGCTTAAAGAAGTGATCTTAAATCGGAAAGGAGCATATATTTATGTAGGATGTATTTAGCAGATTTCTTACTGCTTTCACTGGCTACTAATCTGTGTGGAATACTTTTCGGAATTATGTATTTTGAGCATCATCTTGATGAACATTTTGACTAATTCTCCTTGAAGGAGCACGCAAGTACACAGTGTTATCCAAATGAACATGTCCAAGGGGTGAGTGATAAGATCAATTATCCAGAGTTAAATTCGTTCAACTAATTTCTCAGTGGTGAACTATGTGAAGTTTTTGTAGGAAAATAGGTTAATAGCGTTGCACACACTGAGCATGTAATCATATCGCAAAAATCAATTTCAATGAATGCATGCAGCCTGAGGCAACGATTGTGTCTACTACTCACAGCATTTTTCAATTGTGCACCAGCCCCAAAGCTTGAATTTCCAGCTGGGATTGGAAGAACCTTAGGATCAATGATTGGGTCAGAAACAGGATCTGTTGGCATCTCTTCAGCTGATTCCCGAAGTATAGCATTGAACATGGCCACATCTAGTCTACCCACCAACTGTTCCATTACCTAGAAACAGAGCTGCAAACTGTCACCTTTCTACGGTTCTACAAGAAAGCTTCCGACAGTATCATAATGCCAAAATAAATTACATGTAATATAAAATGGTCCACATATATTCAAGATGAAGAGCATGGAACTATTATTTCTTAAAAAAAGAAAAAAAAATGTGACTGGATATCAAGTAATTGATAGAAAATAAGATAATCAAGAGCCAGCATGGGATCTTCTTCGTAGGAAAATGATTATTATTTCATTAAAAGGATTGGAGGCATCATGCAAATAGTAAGATGGATTTATGCTCGCGAGGACAACTTGTACATGGATTATATCCCTTGGGATGCACGAAGCCAGAAACTTTAATTCCACTGGGAAAAAAAGCAACGAATCATGTAAGATATTTCACTGTAATATATATTAACAAGATCGCTGTCTAACAATAACATACCAATCTAGACAGCACAGGCAAGCAACCACATTCATGCCCCCCAGCTCGAACCGGACAAAGCCTTTCACATGCATCCCTGAAAGCCTTCTTCCATAAATCAATAGCAAAATTGTCCTGTTCTTGATCACCCAATCCATGCCTCCTAGCATTGGTCTTCCTTGACTGTGAGCTCTTCACAGCTGTGGACTGCATATGTGGTGTCAGAGTCTGAAATGCATAAAACAGAAACCAATGAAAGGACATTCAGTTATACTACAATCTTCATAATTGAGAACCTTAATTTCTCAGTAATGAAGAAGTAGGGACCTGCCACCAAACTGACTCGACAATTCGGGAGAAGATCCAAGCTTCGACCTTCTTTAATGCTGCTATACATGGCTGAGGTTCTGCCCACTCGTCAGAACTTTCTGTTCGATCAGTTTTCTCTACTTCACTAGGAGAGGATTCATGCCTGCCCTTTGGACCACCATTGTTAATGATGGATGGTACCGAAGCAAGCTGCAACTTCTCAACATCCTGGGTTACAATTGCTCTTAGCACAATTGAATTTGACAACCAGAAAGTTAACCTGGTGGGATGTTCAACATAACGTCCAAATAAACACAAAGCTTTTGATAAATCCTGGGAAAGCTAAGGAGAATGATAACATTATTTATCAAGCGGAAAGATCAAAGCTTCCTAAATGGCATCCATTCAATGATCAAATTAAGTTATTTCACAACATACCCTGAAATGAACAATTTCCACCACTCAAAGGAACATAGACAACATAACTGGTTTGATGTCACTAGTTATCGGTGCCTCTACTATCTATTTTGTAAATCATGACCAGTATTTCCATCCATAATGGTTATTGTTAACAAAAATCAGTTGATATTAACTGGCAAGGTTTGTGCAATGAGACATTACCTTGGAACATCATTTCCACATGCTTTAGAAACCAAAATTAATCCTGAGATAATAGCTCTAGCTGAATTTGCCCTCTTGACCCAGGACCTTGCCTTGCAAGCATGAAGATAGAACCTTGAAAGGCGCCTTGCTGGAGCTAGGACCTTGTTTATAGAACTTCCATGCTCGGCAACAACTGAGTAAAGGCCAACCTCAACAGTCGCAGCTTCCATCAGTTCTTCCTCAAGCATTTCAAGTTTCAACTGCAGTTCAACTTTGTTTCCAGAAAAGTTGCTTTCTGTTTGTTCTTCCCTTTTACTTGGTGTATAACTCATGTCAACTTTATTTAAATTTTCAGGAAGATCAATTTTCTTTTCCTTCTCCACTAGCTGGAACTTTTTTGTGGAGTTTCCTTGCTCAGCAAGATCATCCTCAGCAGCAGCTCCACTTAACTCTTCCTTGAGTATTTCAACTTCAGAATTTGATTCACCTTCATTGTCAGAGAAGCCTTTTCTTGATTTTTCCCTTTCACTGTGTTCATAACCCTTGACCCCTTTATTAACATTTTCAGAAACATTAATCTTCTTTGGCTTCTCTATCAATTTTCTATTGATGAAGGGATCATCGCCTTCAGCTGAGTGAAACTGTAATTGAACAGAATTCAGGTGCTTCAGTTTATCTCTACGGGTACCCTGCACTCCAATCACTGTTCTGTTGAGTGCAAGAGTATTGCTCCTTAATTTGGCTTGCTTTTTTGACGCATCTTCAGGTAATTTTTCCTCCAGAGAAGGTTTCTCTACGTCTAAAATAACTGAACCCCGTTCCTTGTCATCCAGCTCATTTTTCTCTTTCCCATCCATAAGATCACCATTTAAATTATTAGTTGTAGGATTCTCTGGTCCACTTGTTTCATGTCTCCAGGCTTTTCTATCAGCACCTTGCTTAGAACGAGACTCTTCCAAGCTTACACAATTTGAGTCCTTCACCTGACTACAGTCATCTGACAACATATTAGTTTCTGCAAGATTATTTACAGGATTTAGCAGATTAGCGGGCATGTCTGTAGGCAATGAAGGAGAAGCTGCTCCATTCGGATGTTTAAATCCTTGAGATGCTGAGTTCACATCTGGGTTTGAAGGTGCTACACCTGAGGGTAATGCAGGCTCCTCATCGATCCTTCTTGTGCCACTGTTTGCTGTCCGTGATCCCTTCTGCAATTTAAGGCAACTCGTAACTAAGCTTACAAAGAATAGCAAAGCTTCATGCAGGCAAATGGTGGTTCTGGCAATATGTGAAACAGGACAGAAAATACACTTCACAATTATGGATAATGTGAAAATACATGTATAGAATGAATTATAAATTGATTAACATCACCAAAAGCTACGAATAAAGATGACTCATTGAAATTGAATCCATTTCAAGCTGCATAAAGCTACCTTCAACGGTTAGAAAATGAGGATATGCCATTGGAATGAGAATGCACATGGAGCTTGATAGTGTACAATACATTATCAACAACAACAACCAAGAATAAAATGGCATTAAAGAGTACCTTGTGAGATTGACCTGGAGAACCTCCAATAGACTCTAATGCAGAAGAGGATACAGTCAGTGATGAATGTGAGGAAACATCGTCATCATCAGTGAATGAGGCAATCTCAATTTCATTGTCATTCCCTTCATTTGCCACTTCTGAAACAGTTTCACTTCCATCCTTGTCCAGTGACACTTCTTTTGACAAGGTGGACTTATCTCTGTCAAATGGCTGAATATTTACATAAAGAACTGCCGGCACCGTGCTCCTAGAAGATTTCTTGAAATTAATTGGGGCATTTATGGTTACAGCATCCATGATGATCCCATAATCTGCAAGGTTTATGACTGCAGATCCCAGGAGTTGACCTTTCATTGCCTTGTCCTTTCGAGATTCATAAAAGTTAAACTCTAAGTAGTTCTTCAGGAAACTGTCTCGAGCAGTGCCTTTTCTGGACACTTCCTTACATAAAGTAGCTGAAAGCCTAAAAGACTCGATAAATTCAACTTTCCCATCTCCAACATTAGAAGTGAAGGAACCAGAACGCTGATCACCATTTTCCCATTGAAGCAACAAGGACTGAACAGATTTAAGAGACTGTGATGGGGGCCAAGGCTTGATTTCTTGTACATGAATGGTGTAATCAACCTGCACTGAAGTACCTTTTCGGTTCTTTGATCTAAGCCCGAGAACCATTTTTTTTTATGGAGAACACTGTTTTTTCTCTTAGCGAGTCTAATTTACATGCCTGTAAATTGATCAAACCTTATGCAACTACAATTCAACACAAAAAAGATCCAGCATTCAGCATCCATACTCAAAATGTGCAGGAAAGCAGAAACAGAAAATCAAAAGGCCAATTAACGTTTAATTTCAAATAATCATGCAATGCATAAGAGTGAAGTTGAATTTATTTTGTTTTTTTAAAAAAACAGAGAAAATGGTGTTGACACGAAAGGAAGGGAGAAAGGCAGAGAGAAGGTGGGTAGGTCTTAACATTACAAATTAGAATCAGAGAATATGTGATGCACTCAAAATAAAAATATACTATTCCATGTCCGCCTCCACAAATAATAACATCTATTATAGCCAATTAATGAAGAAAAATCTCCCATTTCATTTCAAGAGAGAAAGAGAGAGTCAAAGGGAAAGAAACCAGAACAGTGCTTCAAATCTTAAGAAGAGAGTTGATTGATGAAAATGCAATATTCAACACAAGTGTGGGAAGAATGGAAAGAAAAATGAAGATGATAATAATAAATATTTCTAGAAACCATTGAAAGGCAAGCAAGCAAGCATCAAGAGAAAGAGAGAGAGAGAGAGAGGGAATCCGAGACAATAATAAAGACAAAACCACTCACTTCATCGAAGCATTGAAGTAATATAATACTGATCATGTCTAAGTCATCATCAGATCCAGATAAAAGCAACCCAGAACAAGATCAAGACAATGCAATCAGAAAACAAGAACCAGAGTACTAAAGACCAGAGTTGTGTAACAAAATGAGCAATATATATATACACACTCGACGTGAGGACTGACAGCGCTAGATTACCACTACCTTCCTTTCAGTACGTGAGGCTGAATGTAGAGGTTGTTGGGTGCAAAGGACCAAGAAACACAGACAAAATATATAGTAGTAGTAGCAGCAGCAGCTGTACAAAAGAGATGATGAAAGCTAATAATGAAGTTTCTTCGTCAAAGATGGATGAGTTGAGGTTTCTTTTTCGGTAGTTAGCGAGTCAGAGTCAAATGTGAAAGTTACAGGAACCGTAGGAAAGCAGAGCTCGAAAATCAGGGAAGGACGCATATCCAAGCAGCTGCCCAAAAAGCAACCAAGCCTCACCAACCGCGGACATCCAATGGTTAGCTCAAGCTATCTTCTCTTCCCTTGTTGGGGGCCAGTTGCTTTTCACTAGTGAAGCCCTAGCTAGCTGAGTGCACAGTGTTTGAACCAAAAAAGAAAGAAAAGAACTGGGAGATTTTTCTTCAATAATTCTCGGATACTGGAACTCTTTTAAGAAAATAAAATCATCATATGTAAATAATACCAAATCATATCTGATAGAAGTGGACGAAAGAAATGAGGGCAGCATGAGTTTTCAATCTGTGTGCGCCCGTGATGGTGTTCATCGGTAGGTTGTCATCATTATACCATACAAAATATTCTCTTATCATTGGTAGCAGGTAGGTTGACGACGACGAGTCGCACATGCCATGCTGCTACTTTTAATTTTAAATTTAGAGTATGTTTGTTTTTTATTTTAAGAGTTTTTTTT
>Ga0325414_1001157_pt1 | contig 24757 bp, 9 predicted proteins | sample PopdelMetagenome_8_FD_206183 | JGI IMG/M metagenome (GOLD analysis project Ga0325414, IMG submission 206183) | Populus deltoides microbial communities from Bellville, Georgia, United States - Leaf-PdKOR-R3 | ecosystem: Host-associated > Plants > Phyllosphere > Phylloplane/Leaf | place: USA... | reverse complement strand
TTTCAAAGCTCTTAAAAGAAAAACAAAATTGAAATACTAGGGCATATAAAGAGAGTTTTATGCCAAGTGTGGTTTCTTTTCTCAAAGGTCAAAGGAAGCCTAACTGCGAGGAGGGAGGAGGGAGGAGGGAGGAGGGAGGAGGGAGGGGAAAAAAAAGGCGGGGGCATTGTCGAACGAGGTTCAAGGCATGTTTAGGATCACTACAAGTTATCATTGGAACACAAACATCTAACTAAATGTCTTTTTTCATAAGTTAATTTGGTGGACATCTCTGTAAACAATTATTACAAGAAAAATTGAATAATATATTTACACTCAAAATGATTTTTTGCTAATTTAGATATCAAAGAATCACCTATCTTGTATAGTTTTTAAGGAATAAAAACTTGTATCATGATTTTTCCTGTGGACTAGGCCAGCGTGCCTTATATTTATATCAGATAATTCTAAATCAGTTGCAGAAAATGGACCATATTTGTATAGTTTAATAATGAATATTAATTTTCTTAGGTGATCTGTGTTGCGTGAGAAGTTTATATTAAGAAGCTTGTTTTAATTTTTATTTTTAATTTTAGGTTCGATTGCCTGAAGGGGGAGTTTGCGAGGGTGGGTCCAAACCCGAAGCATGTACCAGTGGCTGGATACCATTGGTTTGTTCGCTTTATTTTTGTCAACATGTTGAAAATGTTTCTTTGTAATTGTAAATTAAAATAGAGTGATTGGTCAGTTGAATATTCGTGCTATCCAAACAGGAAGCATGCCAGTAGCTGGAGTTTTGAGAGCTTGTGTCCCTTGTCTTCGTTTTAAGATGCCTTTACTTCCCCTTTCTTTCTTGTTTGAAAATTAAAACAAAAGGTTGAATCTCTCCCCGGCCTGACCAAGTCATTCAGTCGCTGATGTTTCCAAGAAACGGGGCTCAATACGTGCAATTCGAGTGTTTTGACGACAAAGGAAGATTATCGTTGTGGGGGCAGTCATTTGTGTTGTCTGTGTAAAAGTGCAAAACAGGCATAAAACAATTAACGATTCTTCTTTTAAATGGGAGTAAATGCTTATGAAGATATGATTGAGCTTTGTTCAGATTATCTTGTGTTGCGGTAGATTTTTTTTTTTTTTTAATTTTAAAAAAATAATTGTTTGATTATTAAAATAATTTATGCTTTTTATACTAAGTTTCGTTTCAAATCTTAATTTTTTAGCTGTAAAATACTATACTTTTCATTCATGAAGACCTCTTTTTTATTTATTTTACATAGATAAATTTATCTCACAGTTGTTTTAACTAAATATTTATTTTTTAAAATTTATATTTTTTAAAATTCCATTAAAAAAATGATTTTCTTAAATTTATTTTCTTAAAATCACATTCACTATAGCATAATGTTAAATACACGCTTAATAATAATAATAATAATAAATAAATAAATAAATAAAAACGGGGGAAACGGGGGCCATAAATTAAAATATTGCGTTTTGGTGTTTTTTAAATTCAATCCTCGTAAAAGTCTTACTTTCAAACTTTAGATGTAAAAAAGAAACACGGTCTTGCAAACTTCTTCTTTGAGCTATAGTTAATTAAGTTAACAAAAATTAAAATTAAAAAAATCAAAGCATTTTAATAATTTATGCGTGATGAGATGAGGAAACAAGGCCTCCAATATATTCATTGATATCTCACAAGTGAGTGTTTTGATCGATTGTCTGTAAGGGTTTTTTGAGTGATTTTTTGTGTGCTTATAGTATTTGTTTTTCTTCTAGTATTTACTAGAGAAAAAAGAAGAGAGGTTTTTATAAGTTTAGATGTGCTAAATTAGGTTTTATAAGGATTTACGTTGATCCATGGCTTCAGACAACCTGAACCAAGATTGACTACACTCCATTACAGAGATAAACAAAGCAATAAAATATAATATACTGCTTCCCATACAAAGAAAGAGATAAATAGGATAATTAATGTCCTTAAGATTTGCGTCCACATAGAGAGAAGAAGAGAGGTTTGGTTGTTTAAGAGCATCTTCTTGTGTTTTTTTTTTTTTTTGAATAATGTATATATGATTTTTTTTATATATGCAACTCAATGAAAAAAAACCATTTTAAGAAATAAACAAAATTCTCGAAAGAACCAGTGATGAAAGAAAGAAAATGGTAGAAGAAAATGTGGCTGAGGCAAGACCTAATTCTAACATGATAGACTAAAAATTTAGCTTTTTTTAAAGCAAAGTGTGACATGACAAAACGAAACCGGCGTCCTTAAATTACATTCGTTATCTTAAGGACTTAGGGTGCATTTGTTTCTTAAAAATAATTTTTGAAAAATAATTTTTTAAATATTTTTGTGTTTATTTATTATTAAAAAATTTTATCAATAGAAAATATTTTTTTTTGAAGAAAAATTTAGTTTGAGTTCTAGAAAAGTATTTTTTTTCTATTTTAGACGGAAAATACTTCCCAAAAATTATGAAAAATTTAAAAATATCATATTATTTGATGATTATATTAAATCTGGTCCTCAAAATTTTAATTGTTATATATTTTGTTTGAATTTTTTTTTTCAAATTCACCCCTTAAAATTTAATGTAATTTGATTTTTATATTAATTTTGATCCTTATTTTTATGATTGTTATTTACTTTTCTCTTATTTTTTTTAATTGAAATTTTCTATCTATCAAATTTGGTCCTTATTATTTTGATTGTTGCTTATTTTATTTAAAATAATTTATGAAATTGTAATTATTATTATTTTAATTTCATCATCTTTTAATTTTTTTATCTGTTAAATTTGATCTCTATTATTTTTATTATTATTTATTTTATTTGAGACAATTTATGAAATTAGATTTTTTTTCAATTTCATTCTCATTCAACTTTACAATTTGTAAGATTTGTTTCTTATTATTTTAATAAACTTAAAAAAAATATATTAATAAGCTATTTTTCAGTTTATTTTCCATAACATAACCAAACACTGGAAAATATTTTTCAATTTACTTTTCATAAAAATATTAAATATTGAAAAATAATTTACTTCTTGAAATTTACTTTTAAATAAAATTATTTTTTTAAAAAAATTATTTTTTTGAAAACAAACGGATCCTAAATAAAATTACTTTTTTAAAAAAATTATTTTTTTGAAAACAAACGGATCCTAAGTTTTTTTTTTTTTTTTGTTGCAAAAACGGATCCTAAGTTAAAACATGGAATGCACCAGTACCAAGGCTACAGACAACCAGTTCTATTTAAGAGCACACAAACTTTCTCCTTGTTATACATACTTACATCTCCTTATTCACAAAATTAAGCATCCTCTCTTGCTCTGCTAACTTGTCTCCTCCTGTGTTTCCTCCTCAAATTTGGTAATGTTATCAATGCGGTCTCTTTCTAATCTCACTTGAGACATTACTGCTTTTATTTTCTTCTAAATTCCTTTTTGTAGGTTTAAGCCATGGATGGTTACACCCCACACCCCCCTGCACAAGACTCGGCCACAGAAGGCTACTCCCCAGCTGCTAAAGGAGGACTTGCTGTTGTCCTCGTCATGCTCCTTACTATTGTCGTTTATGTATTCTTCAAGTGCCGAAAGTGCTCCGTGAGGTTTGAGGTGGATGTTGAAATGTCAGAAAGGAGTGTCCATGCTGGAGGTGGACGTTGAAATGCTGAAAGGAGCGTCCATACTGGGAAATAAGGAGGTAGCATGCAATAAGAAGTTGAAGCTGATTAAGATTCATACAATACAATGAGATCCTTCTAATTTTCCAATATTAATGTTTTCGTATTAATTAAATGCAGATTCATCAAGGTAGCAATCCATGAAGTTTGTTTTTGGTTTTATCAATTGTATTGCTACAGATAAATATTTGGTCTGTTTTCTCATAATTAAAAAATTCGAGATCAGACCATTTTAATTTGTACTTTTTATGGTGTGAATTTTGTGTTGGAGTTAGACTAATATCTTCAATTAAAATCGTCAACGCAGATAAGGAATTGTGGGCTTTTTCTTTAATGCTTTTTTTTTTTACTTTACTAATTGGCATGGGTTTTTCTATTATCAATTTATTGCGTGGCCACTTTATTTTTTTTTGTTATTTATATTAATTTTACCCTCAGGATCTTAAGAAAAATTAATCAAATACTTCCATATATTTTAAAGCTTTCTGACGATGTTTTTATCTAAATTATACTGTTTTTAAAATGGTCTTTTGTTAGAGGAATTAATGTTTTATATTAAATATCTCAATATAAAATCTTGATTGAGAAGTCAATATAATGTAATGGTAAGATTGATTAAGAAAATAATTTGGATATATATTGATAATAATTCAATAATTTGATGAGATATTTGATATTTAGCTTCGAATAAATCTGTCTTTTTGTGCACTGGCCTTCGAAGAAATTGCACTGTGTTTACTTGGATCGGGAAGCAGGCTGGAAATTTACAATCGATGCAACAGTATACTAATTATAAATGATCCATGACCTGTCCTTCCTGCTTGTTTCACTATACCTTTCCTTTATTTTGTTGGCAATCAACATGCCCTGCACGGCTACCCTTTATTCAAACAATATATATATATATATATATATATATATATATATATATATATATATATATATATATATATATATCTGATTTAAATAAAGTAAAGAATTAATTAAAAATCCAATAGACATTATTCTAAAAAAATACATTACATTTCTTCTTTAATTGTTTTACTAGGATAGGATCATTAGGATATGACCCATGCCCGCACATTTTCTTTCACAAAATACATTGACATGGGAGTGCAAAATCCCAACAGGATGGAAGGAAATTAAAGGGGCAGAGAATATTTGGTTAATATCTAAGAGAAAAGGAAAACAATATAAAATTGAATCAGGCTATTGCTAGGAACGTTAATAAATCCTTAATCCATGCTCAATGCAGTTTAACTTCCTTAATATCATAATACTATTTTATTTTAGCCTTTTACAATTGTTAACAAAGTATTCACACTAACATCAATGATGTTACATGATGAAATAATTTAGATTTGTACCATAAAAACATTTTTTTAAATTATTTTTTATTGTTTTTGAATATTTTAAGATATTAAAAAATTAATTTTTTTAAAAATTCAAAATATTGTTTTCATCATCAAACAGATCATCTATGAAGTCATCGTCTCTGTCTAATCTCATTAAAAAAAAAAAACACCAATACCAAGAAATTAAACGTTCGAGAGTCCATTCGCAGCCATTTCCACTCCTTTACAGTTATTTTGCTTCATTTTCTAGCCAGCCAAACAGATATGAAACTAAAAAAACGCGGAAACTCCTTAGAAATTAGAAACAGCGCAAATCACGATTCCTTGGTAAATGTGTGTGTAAGAGAGAGGAATATAATAAAATAATATTTGTTTGTTTGTTATGGCTTTGAGTAAGAGAGAGAATGGCTTGTACTGTAATCCCCCCTTTCTCTCTAATCCTGTAAAAAATCTTAATTTAAATTGGTAAAAAAAAAATATATATATTTTTAATGTTTTTAAATATTTTAATGTGTGGTATTAAAAATAATTATTTTAAAAATACAAAATATTATTTTGATCATCAAATAGCTAATCTATAAAAACACAGAAACTCCTAAAAATCAGACAGAATCAGCACAAATCACGATTTCCTTCTAAATATGTAAGAGGGAGGAATATAATAAAATGATATTTGTTTGTGATGGTTTTGAGTGAGAGATAGAATGGCTCGTAGAGTTGGCAATGCACTGTAATCTCTCTCTCTCTTTTATAAAAATTCTCTCTCCTTTATAAAAATTTTATTTATTTTTAATTTAATCTTTATTTTTTTAATTTCTAACTTGTTCCCTGTGGTAAAAAATTTATTAGTTTTATTAGTTTTTAATTTATTAATTTTTTTTAATTTCTTAGAGGGACTGTGAAAGCCATGCACTTCCCTGTTCAGAAATAAGCATGTAATTAATAAGAAGTTGAAGCTGATTAAGATTCATACAAATTAATGAGGTTCTTAAAATTTTCTAATATTGTTTCCGTATTAATTGCAAGTCTTCTTCTTCGACGTCAAGGTAGCCATCTGTGAAGTACGCGTGGACATTACGTTTGTTAATTCTCTGTTTTAGTCTATTGTAGCAGCATGCATGGATACGAGCCTCGACTGTTGGTTTTTGGTTATATCCACTTTATTGCTGCAGATAAATATTTTATCTTTTTTCTCATAATAAAAATTTCAAGATCAGCATTTTTTTCAAATTTTTTAATCTGTTTTTTCAAAAATCTTCAGACAAAACACAACCCACTAATTTTGCATGGCGCAGTGGCGTTTCTACTTCTCTTTAAGCATGTGCATGTGCGCGTGCACTCTCCCGTTTCGGATGGAGAAAAAGAAAAGACGTTTTCAAAATAACACAGGAGAATAAAAAATTATTACAATACAATTTAATATAAAAAATCTAGTTGGGATCGCGACGTCTGTGGGAGCAGTTGGGATCCGAGAGGATGACACCAACCTTGGTTAGAACCCCGCCCGTGTTCTATGAAGACGTTCCGACAAAAAATCTATAGTTGGGTATCATGTACTTGACCAATGCGAAGGAACTGCCTTTTGCTCCTTCGGTAGCAAAAATAGAGGGAGTGCATTTAATATTTTATCTTATTGATGAAACACAGAGTTTCATCAAGCACTTGATATGGAATTTTTTTTTTTGAAAGTTTTATAATCTCTATCACACTTCCCAATCATTGATCAGTTGAATATTCATGCTATCCAAACCAAAGCATGCCACTTAGCTGGAGTTTTGGGAGTTTGTTCCCTTGTCTTCGAGCCTGGCTCTGCGGCTGCGGCTATTTTTTTTTTAAAATATATTTGTAGCTGTTTGGTTATAAAAAAAAACAGTATATTGTTCATTGGGTCTTATTTTTTTTCTGCGTTAGAAACGCAGTATTTACAAAGCAAGAATTGCTTGTTTTTTTTGCACTGTTCACGTGATTGCACTGTTCAATGAACAGCGCAAAGTGCAAAATGATGCACTGTTCATGAACAGTGCAAGAAATTGCACTGTTCATGTTAAAAATAGTGAACAGTGCAATTCTCTTGCACTGTTCACTTGCACTGCGGTGGTTTTTTTTTTTTTTAGTGTGTTAAGTTTAGCGTGAATTTTATACATGATAATATTTTATCTAATTTCATTACACGCTAAAAACTTATGGAAACTGTTGTTATTGTCAGATAAATTTTGTACGTAATGAAATTGTAGATAGTTTAATAGAACAATAATTTTTTTTTATATAAAGTATGATTTATTTCATAATGTTACCGCAATAGTTAAATCCATAATATTTAAATTAAAAACCATCAATATTAATTTATATTTTTTTAAATTATTTTATAACCTCAATTTCAAAAATATTTTTAACCAAACACATTAAACTACTTTTTCTTCAACCTCAATTTCAACCAAACATCTATTTTTTCAAACCAACTACAACTAAAAGTACTTTTTATAAACCAACTTTTTTAAAACCACAACCACAACGGCTACCGCAATACCAAACACACTCTTCATCTTTCGAGCATAGTTATTAAATTTGATTCCGTTCTATTTTTCGGATAACCAAAAAACTATTAGATAATGAAATCTTGGTTCCAAGTCATCTTAAGATCGGTCGACCGACTTGACGACTAAAGTAGTTTGGGTAAAGCAAAAGATTGGCAGTGTAAAATTTTGAGTTATTTTTTGAATAAAATTACTGCTGTTAAACTATAGTCAATTTTTCATCTCAAGAAATTAATTAAGAAATATTATTGTCCAAGTAGAATGCAAGGAAACTCGTTGTTCTTTATCTCCAAGTCCTTGAACAAATTATGTTGACAGTGAAGAAAGATGAGGCAGAGGCAATCAAGATCTTCTAACAAAATAGACTTACAACTTACTCTTTTTAAGTGAAGTATATAACGTTGCAAATAAATTTTTTGTGAGATTGTGGATGCAGCCGTGGTCTTCAAAACAACTTTTTGACAGCTACTGTTATGGAGATGGATCAAACCACTTAATTTTTGTGACAAGGATCAAGGAGGTTTACTTCGGATCCAGGCAACCTTTTGGTTTTTCTGTGTAGGAGACATGTAATTGCTTTAAAGGATCTGAAGCAGCTCATAAAACTGATTTTTAGTTTCGCTTTTTGATTTTGATGCGAAGAGCTGTATTTGGAAGTTTAAGACATGATTGAAATGCGTGTCAGGTCAGGTTGATCTCCTAAAGCAACAATCACCGGTGAATGCATGGCTATCAGCAATGCAGTTGTCGCCGCGCCCCCCTTATCCAGTCCCGTTGTGCCAGCATGTTCTAACCTTACGAAAAAGATAGTTTTTTTTTTTTCGGTTCTTTTTTGAATAAAATTACTGAAGATAGACTGTTGTCAATTTTCCATCTCAAGAAATTAAGAAATAAGAAATATTATTGTCCGAGTTAAATGCAAGAAAAGTCGAGTTCCGTCAAGTCATCTCTAAGTTCTTTAACAAATTATGGTGACACTTTCACTTCAAACCCTAATTGTAATTGAAATTGCCAAGTGATGGATCAGACATACTTTGTACTAAAAAGGTTTCCCACAATCGCAGGGGCTAATACAACAGAGAAACTTAGCGAGAAGTTAAGGCCCAAAACAATGAGATCAGATAGAGATTTAGTGTCTTTCAGACTGGGCATCCAAAACATAGTGTATTATACCAGACCTAACTCAAAAGCTCTTTTGAGTTTGATTACTTATAAGCAAATAAGATCTAAAAATAAAAAAAAAATAGTACAAGATATAATTTCTAAAACAATCTAATAATTAAAAAAGAAACTAAATACAAAAGGATTGGGTTGTCAAAAGGTGAATTAAAAAGAAAAAAAAAACAAATGAAAGAAAGAAAACACAAAACACTATTTCAACAAATAATTTTATATGAATGTAACTACAGCTGTGGTTCTTTCAAAATTCCAAACTTTCCAAATGATTCGGCGCCATGACAAGTGCAATTCTGGAGATCTTGTGCCATCTTTCCAGCATCTTTGGTGAAGAAATTTACTAATTAATGCACAGAAAATGACAATAAAAACTCCAATATTATTTTTCAAAGCTCTTAAAAGAAAAACAAAATTGAAATACTAGGGCATATAAAGAGAGTTTTATGTTAAGAGTGGTTTCTTTTCTCAAAGGTCAAAGGAAGCCTAACTGGGAGGAGGGAGGAGGGAGGAGAGAGGGAAAAAAAAAGGCAGGGAGGGGGGGAAGAGAGAGAAAGGAGAGAAAAGGCCGAAACTGCAACACATATTATTGTATATATTACTTTAACTATAATTAGTACAAATGTTACATATGAATTTTAGTACAGGAGAGTTGACAAAAATTTACTACACATATTATTGTATATATTACTTTAACTATAATTATATAAATGATAAAATTATTTTGTTGGAATTTTATAAAGGGTTAGAATAAAATTACTTTAAATATTATTGTCAATCACCAACGAAATTATTTCCTACATATATCACTTCAACTGTTAAATGATAAATAAAATTATTTGTTATATTTTATAAATTATTCCAAATACATGAGTAATTGTTTTTTTTTTTTTTTATGAAAGTGTCATAAGATTGCCGAAACTGCTAACCCTAAAATTTAAAGTAAAATTTATACCATCCTTTGATTAAAATTCTTTCTACTTCTTTTAAGCGTTTCATCCGCTAGAGAATGGCCTTTTATCAACGTAGTAGTCTGCCCCCACCTAGTTTTTTCACCGCAGAGGATATATATCTAACAAGTACATGATCCTATTTGAAAATGTTTTTTAATCAATTTAACAAAAAATGAATTTAAACTATAAAAAAACTAAATCTTTATTTATCAATCATGAAATCATGAAGTACTGTTTTAACTTCAAATCTATAGGGATGAAATCTTTTAATTTTTTTAATTTTATCTTTTAATATTTAATTTATTTAAAATTAATTTTTTTATATAAAATTATCTCATTTTTATTTTATTATCAAATAAGATAATAAAAACCTTCTAAAAATAGTCAGGAGATAGTTTTCATTATATTAGCAAGTGTTTTTTTATCAGATTTGACCCAGTCCAGCGGGTCAACTCAAGATTTAAGTATCTCGGGATCAAATCAGTTTTATTCAAAATTCAAATCTGTAATTGATCCTGAAAAATTCATTAAACCCGCCTGAAATGCTGCTAATAAATTAAATTCATTATCTATTCCTTAAATAAAAACATCTCTTCTTTTTATCTCTATTAAATACTAAAAAGAAGACAACTACTGTATATAAGAACAAAAAAATCATTATTTTTTCTCTAATAAATACTAAATGTTTTGTTTTATAAATTAACAAGGTGTCTTAATAAATAATTTGTTTTATATGTTAGTCGTATGATATTCACAATAAAATAATTATTATTCATGATTATTTTATCCGATAAACTACTTATTATAATATAAGTTCATATGATTTGATTGGATTGGATATAAATACCTGGGATCATCCGATATGGAGACAAATGAACAACATATTTACACACACAATAACCTAAAGGAATATTTTCCTGCATTTTGATTTAAAATGATTTAAAAATATTAATTTAAAATAAAAAAATATAATTTTTTTAAATATTTTTAAAATATAAAAATAAACAGTATCAATTACAGCTTCCATAAAACTGCAAAGTTGATGTTGGTTGGATTACAAAATTTTAAAAATACACGCTCGAATACAAAAAAAAAATATAAATTTAACACTCAATTTATCTCAGGCCACCCCCCAATACACATTTAAGGTCCTGTAATTTATAAGGTATTCAATTTTATATATCCCCAAATTCCAAAATTTATTTGGAATTGGATCCTTAATTTAGAATTTTCTTCCCTTTTCAAACCTAAAAAACCCTTCTTCACGCGTGTCTGTAAAACATCCATGCAAGTTTTTTTTATATATAAAAAATACACATTCTTAAAAGAAATGCTTGCAAGGTAGTTTTAATTTCTTTTTCACATATAAAATGAAAAAGTCAGAATTTTACACTCGCTATATTATACCATCAAGATTATATAAAAAACACATATCCTTAAAAAGAATACTTCTCTCCTCTCTCTCTCTCTCTCTCTCTCTCATTTTAATAAAGTCAATTTAGTTGTCTAATATTAGCGTGAATAAAATTAAATGTTGACCGAAGTTACCATACAATATACGTACTTCATCAAGTTCTTACCTCCATCCAATTTTATTCAGGTTCCATCATTGCAAGTGACGAACATATTAGTATATATACTAACAAATATTAAAAATTAAAATTCGAACACTCAAATAGAAAAAAATTGAAAGTTTTGAATAGCAAATACTTAACAATTTCTACAATCTTAACTTGATTGGATATTATAAAACCTTGAATTACAATTCTTTCATTTCGAAGTTCCTCTTCTTATTTTTCACCTTTTTGGCTTTATTTCCCATTTTTTTTCATATGAAACATCTGCTTGCAGCCGGAGATAGACCTCGCAACTCAGTGTTGCTTCCAAAACCCACTACATCGGCAATGAAGCATTCATTGAAAGGATTGGGAAAAATAAATAAAAATGATGCCAGTTTTTAGTTTTTTCGTTGATACCACAAACTTTCCTGTGTTTGGATATTTTATTCTTCCACGATACAATAGTAAGTGAAAGGAAGAAGTCGTGGTGGGTTGCCTTAGTAGAGTGACGAATATTGAGAAGGGAAATTTGAAGAAAGAAAAATGCTAAAAAAATATAAATTTAATAACCATGTATTAAATATGTAAATTAATTAATTAATTAAAAGGTAATATTACAATTTAAAAAAAAAAAACTCAAACTCATGGCAAAAACATTATGGACTCCCTCACATTCAATTGCATTTTCACCATAACAATGCTAATTTTTTTTGTTTCCTTTAGAAACTTTTTGTTTAAATCACCAATATATTGTTGTAGATTAGTCTTCAAAAATTGCATTATATGGTATTTCAAGCTCATAATTTATTTTAGTTGTTTTCTATAGGTTTTTTTAGGCATTAAAGAGAAACATATCAACATTTGATTGGTGTTTAATTTTATAGAAAAAAAACAATTTGGTTATGCTAATTAAAAAAATTATAAATTTAGCGATTCAATTTGATATTATGAAAAATATTAATGATTTTTCTTTTTATCTCAATGTTAAAAATGCATCTTTTCTTTTATTCATTTGATGTTTCATAAACAAAACACGTGTTCCCTTTAGTTTTTTAATTGAATATTTTGGCATAAAATCTTATTCTTTTTATTCTTTAGTCATTGAATTTAAGAGAGAAAATTGATTAACGATATTTTTATGATGATAAAACTAATAAATTTTAGTGTTAACGAATTTTATTTGATAAATAGAGTTCTATTTAAACATTTGTTTTCCTTTATCTTTTTGAAAAAAATAGATCGGGCTTGAAAAGTTTTTCTCTCTTATCTTTTGCTATGATGTTTGAAGCTCTATAACGTCCTCTTTCACGCAGGTCGACGTGTATAGTGTTTACAATGACGGTTTGTAATTGACCACACCTTCTTTTTTTTTTTTTCTCTTCTTTCTCCCTTCCTCTGACATCTCATATTTGACCCTCAATGTTTTTATTTTTAAGTTTGTTTTTTAGCCCTTTTATAAAGTTTTAATTTGTTTTTTTATTTCATCCTTAGGTCTGTAATCTTAATTTTTAATTTTTTCAAGTTGGTTTCTCATTCTCTTGATTTTTGTTTTTGTTTTGGATACTGTAGTGAATTTGATTTTTTTTTCTTTTTAATTTTACTTTTTAATTTAAAGTTTGATGATATTTAAAGTTTGACCCTTAATGTTTTGAGTTTAAATTTTGATTCAGAGTTTAATTTATTTAATAATATGATTAAAAAAAATAGACAACGGTAGTAAATAAATAAGAATAAGGTAATAATTAACTAAAAAAATAAATCATCAATATCATATTCAGAAGAAAAAGAAAGAAAAATTCGTTGGAAACTCGTTGTTACTCTACCATAAACATTGTCCCACCATCATAAAAAGCTAATTAATATAATATAATTTATTTAAAAAACTAAATTTAACAAATAAAGAGAACCAAGAGAATTCATGTAATTTTTAAATTAGTAAAAAATCCTATAAAAAACAAATAAAAAAAATAATAAAACTCAATATTCAATTAAATAAACTTTGAAATAATAAAATTGAAAAAATAAAAACACAAGCTTGAAAAGAAAGAGGGGGGGGGGGGGATAAACAAACCTGGTCGTATTTTTTAAATCCAAGTTAGTTTCTCAAACTCACAACCCGTGAAATCATAAACCCGGACTTAATTAAAAGGCTCAATTTCTAACTAATTTAATGTTGAATGATGAAATTTAAAAATTTTAATTTAAAAAAAAAATTCAAAGTAAAAAAAAGGATCAAATTAAGAGGAGAAAAAACCGAAAGATGGTGCAATCATAAAACAAATTCAATTTGTTGATAGTTTTGTAACCCACCATGGAATTGTGGAAATCAAAGTGGCAAATGGATTGGTTAAAAACAGAAAACATAAACCAAAGTATTCATTTAAAACCAACAGAATGGAAATTCTGCTGTTGATCTTGAGCAAGCCAGCTATGTGATCACCACGGCACCAGAATCACCTCATATATCTGTGAACCTTAACCAAGAAAAAAAAAGGAAGGAAGGAAGGAAGAAAGGATGTGAGCAATGGTTTCAATGTCAATAAAATGCAAAGAAAACAAAAAACAAAAATAAAAGGATGAACAAAGTGGACAGATCAATGGACCGGGCACAAAGCAGAATTTAATCTTGGCTGTGAGATACTGAATAAAGCATTTAGTGTTTGATTGTACAATCTGTCAACATGAATCTCAGAAAGAAAAGGAATGGATGCCCCGGTGCAACAGCAGCCACAGATCTTGTTTGCTATCTTCTCTGTTGGAAAACAAAAAAAGCTCAGAATTGCCTGAAGGCATGGTCTGCTATTTCTGTCCTGAATAGTCCATGCCATAATCAACAAGTCTGAGATCTCAGTCAAGTAAACTCTTGGACCTTGAAAATCCTAAATTCAACAGAAAAGAGAAAAAAACACGACACCATGATGATAGAACAGCCAGCCAACCTAACCTGTGGAGATATTGATATTTTGAAGCGATGGTTAGAAGTATTAAGGCCATTCTCGCTAGAATGAATTTCTGCCATTGCATATCATTCATTTGTTTACTTTGAAAAAATCAAAAAGAAAGAAAGGGAGGAGCACCTCTAAATTCATCATCCATAAGCATGGCTTCCAATGCTTCGATTCCCATGCCCTGCTCCTTTCCATAGTCTGACAATTCATTTCATTCAACCAATCAGTTATTAAAACATAGATACTAGCACGCCCCATCACTGCAACACAACACTCCTCCACTGGGGAGGAACTATCAACCAACCAATATAGGTAATCATAAACAATTAATTCAAAGATCTATTTAAGAAAATCACCAGTCAAGGTTGATAATTTTAATCTCCTCCTGTCTCTCCCTTCCTCCAGGTCGCGGTTGCTATTTTTTTTCGTTCGTACTAGAAGATCAATGCCTCTGTACTCAACAAAGCCAAAACCCACGGACCGCCACTGCAACCCATCTCCCCTGGCAATTCTCATCTCCCTCCCAAAAAAAAAAAAAAACCCCAACAGCTCAATTGAACCACTTACCAGCATAACCACCAAACCACGGCATAGCCGTTAACAATGAAACGATCCAGCTGCCAGGAGCGGGAAAAAAAAAGAAAACGAAAAGCGACAGCTCCGACAGACTCAAGCGATCACGGATGCCAACGCAACAGTCCAGGTCCACGCCACGCCACTAGTAATTTCACCAGCGGCGGAAGTCGCGCGAAAACAAAAGGGAAAGCAACGGAAGGCAAAAAGACTGGACATCCCTCGTTGGATGGCGACGAGAAAAACCGCCCTCATCAACACGCAGCGGAGATGGAGGTGGCACCGATCCCACACTTAACGCACTGAAACCCACGGACCACCACCGCAACCCATCTCCCCTTGCAATTCTCACCTCTCTCTCGCGAAAAAAAAAACACAACCAATGAACCAGTTACCAGCATAACCACCAAACCACGGCATAGCCGTCAACAAGGAAACGATCCAGCTGCCAGGAGCCAAAAAAAAAACAGAAAAGCGAAAAATCTACAGACTCAAGCGATCACGACAATCAACGCAACCGTCCAGGACCACGCCGCTAGTAACTCCACCAGCGGCGGAAGGCGTGCGAAAACGAAAGCGAAAGCAACAGAAGGCAGAAAGACTGGATAGCGACGAGAAAAGCCGCCCTCATCAACGCGCAGAGGAGGTGGAGTTGGCACCGGTCCGACACTCAACGCACCGAAACGCCCTGGGTTTGACATATCTGCGATCGATTTAACAAAGAGTTTGGCTGTGACTGCTGTGGCGAGTGATTGTTTTATGGACGACTTTCTTTTCGTTAAAAAGAGACGGTAATAAAATGGAAGATCCAAAAGCGGGCCCCAGCGTATAAGAAAATTACCAGTAAGTCCACACTGATTTATTACAGTGGCAACGCAGTAAATTGATAATAATAAAAAAAAAAACCCACTCCAAGTAAAGTACAAAAAAATAAAAAAAGAATTAAGGGAAACAACCCAAAATTCATTATCTGGTATAACGATTTTAATTGAAGATATTAAGTTTAACTCCAACACAAAATTCACACCATCATTTATTTAAAATAAAGTACAAATTAAAATGATCTGATCTCAAATAATGAGAAAACAGACCAATATTAATCTGCAACAATAAAGTAGATATAACTATAAAAACCAACTGTCCAGGTGCCGAGTACTTCATGGATTGCTACCTTAAACGAAGAAGAAGTTACGAAAACATTAATATTGGAAAATTAGAAGGATCTCATTGTATTGTATGAATCTTAATCAGCTTCAACTTCTTATTGCATGCTACCTCCTTATTTCTCAGCACATGGACGCTCCTTTCAGCATTTCAACCAGTATCTCCAGGACGGACGCTCCTTTCTGGCATTTCAACATCCACCTCAAATCTCAAGGAGCAGTTTCGGGCCTTTCGGCACTTGAAGAATACATGAACCACGACAGCAAGAAGGAGCATGATGAGGACACCAGCAACTCCTCCTTTAGCTGCTGAGGAGTACCCTCCGGTGGCCGAGTCTTGTGCAGGGGGGTGTAGGGTGTAACCATCCATGTCTCAAAACTACAAAAAGGAATGATTAATTAGAAGAAAAAAAATCAGTAATGTCTCAAGTGAGATCAGAAAGAGATCGCATTGATAACATTACCAAATTTGAGGAAGTAACACAGGAGGAGATACGCTAGCAGAGCAAGGAGCAGATGCTTAATTTTGTGAACAAGGAGATGGATGCATAGCAAGGCGGAAGCACGTTTCCTCTTTATAGAAATTGACTAGGAAGGGCTCTGAGAAAAGTAGAAATTGACACGGCTGGGATTTGATACTGCAGATGAAGACAGGGAGGTGGGCCTAATAACAACGTGGGGGAGACAGACAATCTGACAAACTCTTTTCTTTCCTCTTTTCTTTTCTTTTTTCAACTCAAATGATATGCTGACTCAGGAAAGTTGGAAAATGACATGAAGCTGCGAAGTTGCAAAATAACATGAAGCTTCAAAGTTGCAAAGTTGCAAAATGACATGCTGGAGCTGCAAAGTTGCAAAATAATTTTTAATTTTTTAATTATATTGAATATAATTTATTTATTTTTAAAATTACAATAAAAAAAATTACCTAAAAAACAAACAAACTCAGTTTGGTTGATGGAAATCGCAGGTGCATGCACTTCTTCTATGTTCAAGTGTGTATATATATATATATAATTATTTTTTATTTAAAATAATTACATTAAAATTTTTAATTTTTTTAATAATTTTAATCTATTAATGATAAAAATAAAAAAAAATATAAAAATCATCATTTTAATTAAGAAAATATTTTAGAAAAACACATTGCATAATTACCAAATACAAAGGGTATTTTGCGTTTTTGCCCGTATACTAACCGCCCTTGAATTAGAGTGCAAACTAACTCGGAAGTCTCCGTCTGCCTTTTCATTTGTGCTTGAAGGCAACAATCATTATTCACTTCCATCTTGAATAATTGAACAAAGTTACTTGAATTACGAATTAACTCATATGTCAATGAACAAAAAAAAATTTGTCCTCATATTTTTTCATAAAAACACTTTAATCCCTATATTAATTTTCTTTTTAATTGAGTCTAGGGGTCCGCTTCAAATGGCTCCGTTCATTAACATTCTAGTAATGGATCATAGGCTGAAATAAATCCATATAAATGTATGCATCAATTTTTAGTCCTTAGCTTCCGTGGGAAATTTGCCAATTAGTCAACACTAGTTACATGCCCCGTGCGATGTCGCGGGTCAATTATTTTTTGCATTTAAAAAAAAGCTAAGATTTAAAAGTGTTAGGTTTTTTTTACAAAATTATAACAAAGAGTTTTAGGTTTGGTTGCAATGCCTGACCAAGAGTAATATTTATAATATTAATAATAACATTAAACTTGGGTTAACCCTTAGCATAAAAGTGTCTGGACTGCAATATCAGACTCAATAGCATTGGACGTGGGTCTGGCTATAAGGTCGTGTCATAAAAGTGTGATAATTAAATAGATTAGTTAAAAAGAAAAAAAACCAACATGAAGAAAAAAACTAATGAAGAAAAAAAAAATATGAATTAACTGGATTAACCCTTCAAACCAGGTTAACCTGTCATACCTTGAATTCGCATCGTGAAAGTTTGATAATTAAAAAGAAAAAAACAAATTAATGGGTTAACCCATAATTAACTGGGCTAACTCGTCAAACCAAGTTAGCCTGTCAAATCCGGAATCCGTGTCATGAAAGTTTGATAACTAAATAAAAAAAAATTTAACATTAACAATTTAAATTAAACAAAAAAATTAATTAAAAAACAAAAGGCATCAGCCTTTTCACCGTGGACTGCACTGTGCAGTCCACAGTCAAAGGCATAAAAACAACAAAAAAACAAAAAGAAAAACTAAAGGCATCAGCCGAGAACTACTTAGAAAAAAATTTAACATTAATAAACTAAATTAATTAAATAAAATTAATTAAAAAGAAAAAATAAAAGAAAAAAAAACCTCTAAGAAGAAAAAAAAACTAAATAGAAAGAAATTTAACATTAACAAACTTAACCAAACGAAAAAAAATAATTAAAAAGAAAAAAAAAGCAAAAAAATTACAGGTTAACTAGTCAAATTAGGTTAACCCGTTAAACCTGAGATCCGTGTCATGAATGTCTGGTAACTAAATAAAAAAAAGTGAAAATTAACAAACTGAACTAAAAAAAAAATTAATTAAAAAGAAAAAAAAATCTGGATTAACTCGTCAAATCATGTTAACCCGTTAAACACAGGATCTGTGTCATGAAAGTCTGATAACTAAATAAAAAAAATTTAACATTAACAAACTAAATTAAACAAAAAAAATTTATGAAAATAAAAAAACAAAAAAAAATTGACGGGTCAACCCATAATTAACTGGGTTCACCCATGAAATCAGGTTAACCCGTGAAACTCGGGATATGTGTCATAAAAGTCGGATAACTAAATAGAAAAAAAATTAACATTAACAAATTAAACTAAACGAAAAAAATTAATTAAAAAGCAAAAAAAAAATTATAGGTTAACTTGTCAAACCAGGTTAACCCGTTAAATCCGGTAAACGTGTCATGAAGGTCTGATAACTAAATAAAAAAATTTAATATTAATAAACTAAATTAAAAAAAATTGCTAAAAAAAACAAAGAAAGAAGAAAAAAAATCCCCAAAAGCATAAAAAAAACAGCTTAAAAAATAAAAAAATTTATTTAAAAAAAAAATTCCAAAGCATCAGTGTTTTACTGTGAATTGCACTATGCAGTTCATAGTAAAACACTAATTTATTTATTATATGTTGCAATGCACATGCTATTGATTATTCGTGATTATTTTATCCGATAAACTACTTATTATAATATAAGTTTATATGATTTGATTGGATTGGTTATAAATACCCGGGATCATCCGATATGGAGACAAATGAACAACATATTTACACACACAATAACCTAAAGGAACATTTTCCTGCATTTTGATTCTTCTTCTTTCATACATTAATTTTTTCTTCTATAATTTACTAATTTAGCTATATAAAGGTCTTGTTTTGCATGGAAAATGTGAACTGCCAGCCAAGCATAAGATATTATTTAAATATTTTGTTTTTTTAATCTTTATTAACTCATAGAATATTTAAGAGTACGGTAATTGTTATTTTTAAAATATTTTTTATTTGAAAATATATTAAAATAATTTATTTTTTATTACTTAAAAATTATTTTAAACATCAGTACATCAAAATAATTTAAAAATATTAATTTAAAATAAAAAAATATAAAATTTTTAAATAAAAATAAACGGTATCAATAATAGCTTCCATATAACTGTAAAGTTGATGTTGGTTCGATTACAAAATTTTAAAAATACACACTCGAATACAAAAAAAATAAAAATTTCACACTCAATTTATCTCAGGCAGCTAGCACCCCCCCTCCCAATACACATTTAAGGTCCAGTAATTTATAAGTATTCAATTCTATATATCCCCAAGTTCCAAAATTTATTATAAAAATGACGCCAGTTTCTAGTTTTTTAGTTGCTTCCACAAACTTTCCTGTGTTTTGACATGTTATTCTTCCACGATACAATAGTGAGTGAAAGGAAGAAGTCGTGGTGGGTTGCCTTTGTAGAGTGACGAATATTGAGAAGGGAAATTTGAAGAAAGAAAAATGCTAAAAAAATATAAATTTAATAACTATGTATTAAAAATGTAAATAAATAAATTAATTAAAAAGTAAAATTACAATTTCTTTTTTAAAAAAACTCAAACTCATGGCAAAAACATTATGACTACCTCTCATTCAATTGCATTGTTCACCATAACAATGCTAGATTTTTTTGTTTCCTTCAGAAACTTTTTGTTTAAATCACCACTACATTTTTGTAGATTAGTCTTCAAAAATTGCATTATATGGTATTTCAAGCTCATAATTTATTTTAGTTGTTTTTTATAGGAATTTTTTAGGTATTAAAGAGAAACATATCAACATTTGATTGGTGCTTAATTTTATAGAAAAAAAAACAATTTGGTTATGCTAATTGAAAAAATTATAAATTTAGGGACCCAATTTGATATTATGGGAAATATTAATGATTTTTCTTTTTATCTTAATGTTAAAATTTTATCTTTTCTTTTATTCATTTGATGTTTCATAAAAAAACACGTGGTCCCTTCAGTTTTTTAATTGAATATTTTAGCATAAAATCTTATTCTTTAGTTATTGAATTTAAAAGAGGGGTAGGAGAGAGAAAATTAATTAATGCATTTAGAGTTTGATAGTACAATCTGTCAACATGAATCTCAGAAAGAAAAGGAATGGATGCCCCGGTGCAACAGCAGCCACAGATCTTGTTTGCTATCTTTTCTGTTGGAAAACAAAAAAAGCTCAGAATTGCCTGAAGGCACGGTCTGCTATTTCTGTCCTGAATAGTACATGCCATAATCAACAAGTCTGAGATCTCAGAAGTCATAAGACTGGTGCTGATTTCTCAGAAGTCAAAGGAAGCCAAACTGGGAGGAGGGAGGATAAAAAAAGAAAAGGGGAAGATAAAGAGAAAGAGAAAAGGAAATGGGAAAGGAATAAAATGAGAAAGGAGAAAAAAGTCCCAACCAAGCCCAATGCATTAATGCATGGGGAAATTAAAAGGTGGAAAATTTAGAAAAAGAGAGATGCATAATTTTTTTGATTTTTTTTTTTGAAAAATTAACGTTTACTATGTATTGAACAATCCCAACCACAACCTAAAAAAAATGTTACTAACATGTAGAGTTAGGAATATATATATATATATATATATATAAAAGAGGTATTTAAAATATGATAGAGATTATTTTTCAAATTAAATGATTCTTTTTGGTAATAGCAATGAAAAATATGCGTAAACGAAATTCAAGAGCCATTGCTCTAGTACCCCATATCTGCAACATGAGCTCGCCGAGGAAATTGAGTCTTCAGAGGGCCATTTTCAAGCCAACAATTTGACCAAAAACTCACCATTTTCCCATTCCCAATATTATAACAGCAAAAATAATTATTCTTCAAGGCTGTCGTAACTTGATCCTCATTGTGGATGATTGAATAAATACCATTCCATGTATATGAGAGGGATTGATTAAAGATAGGTGGATTGGTGGTCCATTCTCCTCAAGGGGATGATACTTTTGAGAAAAAAGGATGGATTTAGGTGGAGGAAGAGGTGGAGGGATCCAGTGCGGTAACTGAGATTGGGGGAGTCGGTTAGGTGGGTGTTGATGAGTGGAGGGAGTCGAGATCCGTGGGGTCCAGAAGGCGGACTAAAATTATTTTGTTAGTATTTTATAAAGAATTAAAATAAAATTACTTCGAATACTACGGTGAATCACCAACAAAATTATTTATTCCATGTATAGGCCACTTCAACTATTGCTCATGTTCTATGAAAAAGAAAGAACCATTTTGAACAATGCGAATGACACGCCTTTTGCTCCCTTTGTCATTTTGGGCTATGTTTTTTTTTAATAATAATGTATATATGCTTTTTTTATAATTTCCCCTTCCTTTCTTGTTTGAGAGAAGGAGAGAGAGAGAGGGGTTAGTGGTGGGGTTAGAGAAAATTACACGCAAAAATTGAGACAATTGAAGAGAATCCTAGAATAATTATATATATATATATATATATATATATATATATATATATATATATATATATATATAAATTTAATATTTCAGATGAAATTTGCTTGTGTCTAGAATTAATACCTAAGAGAAAAGGAAAACGATGTAAATTAAATTGAATCAAGGTGACTGCTAGGAATGTTAATAAAACCTTAATCTATGCTTAGTGCAGTTTAACTTCCTTAATATCATAATACTATTATATTTTAGCCTTTTACAATTGTTAACAAAGTATTAACACTAACATCAACGATGTTACATGATGAAATAATTCAGATTTGTAAAAACATTATTTTTTAGTATTTTTAGATATTTTAATATACTGACTTTAAAAACAAAATTTTAAAAAATATAAAATATTATTTTTATCATCAAACAACTAATCTATAAAAACGCAGAAACTACTACAAATCAGACAGAAACAGCGCAAATCACGATTTCCTTGTAAATGTGTAAGAGGGAGGAATATAATAAAATGATATTTGTTCGTTATGGTTTTGACTCTTGAGTGAGAGAGAGAATGGCTCGTAGAGTTGGCAATGTACTGTAATCTCTCTCTCTCAAAAATCTATCAACAAGTCCTATATATTATTTTTGAAATCTAACAAACCTCAACTATGTAAGCTAACGTCCAGGGTTCTAGGCTTTTATCGTGAGTCAACAAGTTTTTCCATGTTCAAATAGAGAATTCTCTGGTACTCAAGTCAACAAGTACATATAGAAAAGGAGTCTCCTCAAATTTCCATCTCCTTACTCATTTTGTGCTCTTCATAGTGCTCTTATTGTTTAAAACTTTTATTGATTCTTAAACTTTTATTTAAAAAAATCACTCCTATTTAAAGAATACTTAATAGGAGTGATTTTCTATATAAAAATGTCATTAAATAACTAAAAACTATAAAATCATTTTCTATATAAGAAAAACTGTCCTACTATTCACTTTCCATCTTGTCCTATTTTCCCCCCTATTTAAGAGCACAAAAGCTTTCTCCTTGTTATACATCCTTACATCTTTGCAAAACAAAACATTACTATTTTTCTTATATTGAAAAAAATTATAAATCAAAAATTTTAACCAAATCAGTATTGAAAATGTAAAATAAAAAAAATTAGGAAAAAAATAAATAAAAAAATAAAATATAGAAAAGTTGAAAAAAAAATAAAAAAGGGAAAAAGTTAATAAAAAAAAATCACCATAAATTACTATTGTAACCTACAGCCTTTTAGAGTACGTCAAAATATAATACTTCTCAAGTTCTAAATTTTTAGTTACAAGTAGCCGAATAAAAATAAAAATTAAAAAAGTTGAGAGGACACAGTGAATGATATTAGATGGTATGTGGGTGCTTATGGTAGTTGTCTTCCTTTTCCAATTTCCATCGTGTTGACGCTGGGTGTGCCATTCCAATTTCCACTTATGTGCTTTCATCTTTTGCACTCTATTTAAGGTCACCCAAACCTTGTTATACATCCTTACATCTCCTTGCTCACAAAATTAAGCATCCATTCTTGCTCTGCTCACTCGTCTCCTCAAATCTGGTATTATTATCAATGCGATCTCTTTTTAATCTCACTTGAGAAATTACTGCTTTATTTTCTTCTAATTAATCATTCCTTTTCGTAGTTTTGAGACATGGATGGTTACACCCTACACCCCCCTGCAAAAGACTCGGCCGCATCAGGCTACTCCTCAGCTGCTAAAGGAGGGCTTGCTGGTGTCCTCGTCATGCTCCTTGCTATTGTCGTTTATCTATTCTTCAAGCGCCAAAACTGCCTCGAGGAGGGCGACCCCGGGAAGGTTCAGGTGAACAGAAATATTACTGTTGAAGGGGGAGGAAGAAGCGTGGGAAATAAGTAGGTACCATACCATGTAATAAGAAGTTGAAGCTAATTAAGATTCATACAAATGAGATTTTCCTAATCTTCCAATATATTGTTTTTGTATTAATTGCAGGAATCCATGAAGTACACGGATGCCTCGACTGTTCCTTTTTAGATATATCTACTGCATGTATTGTTTTTCTATTGTTGCAGAATCAGAGCATTTAATTTTATTTGTACTTTATATATAAATAAATGATGGTGTGAATTTTGTGATGGAGTTAAACTTAATATCTTCGATTAAAATCGTCATAGCAGATAGTGAATTTTGGGTTTTTCTTTATTTTTTGTATTTTTTTTACTCTACTTGGAGTTGGGTTTTACTATTACCAATTTACTGTGTTGCTGCCACTTTATTTATTTTTTTTATGGGTTTTAACCACGTGTAATTTTCGTTGAGCGCCGGATCGGTGCCAACTACATCTCCTCTGCGCGTTGATGAGGGCGGTTTTTCTCGCCGCCATCCAACGAGGGAGCCTTCGGTTGCGGTCGCTGCTTCTTTTTTTCGCTCAACTTCCGCCGCTGGTGGAGTTACTAGCGGCGTTGTCCTGGACGGTTGCGTTGGCTGTCGTGATAGCTTGAGTCTGTCGGAGTTTTCGCTTTTCCAGTTCTTTTTTTTTTAGGCTCCTGGCAGCTGGATCGATTCGTTGTTGACGGCTATGCCGTGGTTTGTGGTTTTATTGGTAACTGGTTCATTGGTTGTGTTTTTTTTTCTCGAGAGAGAGAGGTGAGAATTGCTAGGGGAGATGGGCTGCGGTGGTGGTCCGTGGGTTTCATTGCGTTAAGTGTGGGATCGGTGCCAACTCCATCTCCTCTGCGTGTTTACGAGGGCAATTTTTCTCGGCTGTTTTTCTCGTTGCCATCCAACGAGGGATCCAGTCTTTTAGCCTTCCGTTGCTTTCCCTTTTGTTTTCGTGCGACTTTCACCGTTGGTGGAGTTACTAGCGGCGTGTTGCAGTGA
>Ga0325414_1001156_pt1 | contig 24759 bp, 13 predicted proteins | sample PopdelMetagenome_8_FD_206183 | JGI IMG/M metagenome (GOLD analysis project Ga0325414, IMG submission 206183) | Populus deltoides microbial communities from Bellville, Georgia, United States - Leaf-PdKOR-R3 | ecosystem: Host-associated > Plants > Phyllosphere > Phylloplane/Leaf | place: USA... | reverse complement strand
GGTCTGGTATTGCAGCCAAACCCACTTAAACTTGGGTCATGCAAATTTAATGTTATTATTAATATTATAAATATTACTCTTAGGTCAGACGTTGCAGCCAAACCCAAGATTCTTAGATATAGCTTTGCAGAAAGACCTTACACTTTTAAATCTTATTTTTTTTGATATTTTTTATGCAAAACAAATTAACCCGCAGCATCACGCGGGTCATGTAACTAGTCAAAATATTAAAAGGCATGGAATATTCGATGCAGATGTCAGCATTGCTCATGCATATACAAATTATTATGGATGGACTATTCAATTTTTGATAATTCATTTTGGTCCTCAAAATTTTATTTTAGGCGATTTGATCCTAATTTAAGATCAATTGCTTTTGATTTCTTAATCAATGGTGAAATTAAAATAATAGAGATCGAAATGAAAAATACATCAAACATGGATAGCGTGCCAGAAGTTTCAAGAAAGATATAATTTGGTCCTCTAACTTTTAAAATAACGCAAATTATACGATTTTGGTGCCCCAATTGTTTTCAAATACAATTTTAATAAATAATTTTTTATTATTTTTTAGTCCCTAGTTGAGAGAGAAGAGAGAGGTTATTGTATTTCGACTGTAGAGAGAGAAAAATATTGTTGACATCAATTTATGCCACAAAAAGATCGATGTTTGTGTCAAATAGTTCTATTTAATGAGGGGAGTTCATATTAGTGTTTTTTTTACCTTTAAAGTTTATGAAAAAATAGATCTAAACTCGATTTAATTTTTGGTTTCGTGTTACTTTCGATTTTTGGGATGATTTTTTGATCATTGATAGGTTTATAATGGTTTCAAAGGTGTTTTATGTAAACAATGGGTTGAAAAACTGGTTTTTGTGTCAAAGAAACTTTAAGTCCTGATTTTCCAGCAACCATTGTGGCCAGAATCTGGGTTAATTAGACAATGTGTAGTCTGATTTTTTTTTCAAAAAAAATTAGATGAACAACATGTCGTCCACTCCAGTTCCAAAAAAAAAAAGGGGCCCAATTACAAGGGCCTACCAAGGCAGGCCCAAGCGTGGGCTCTAACGATATAGGCCACGCCCAGCAATATCAAACCTTTGCTCTTTTTTTTTATAAAATATATTTTTTCTAATTCTTTTTTAAAATTAATGTTTTTATATTGTTTTATATTTATATTTTTTTATGCATTTAAATTTTAAATATTTTTATGATTTTTTTTATCTTTTATATAGATGAATTTTATTTTTTAAAATAAAAAATATTTTCAAAAAATATTTCTAATATATGTAGCCTTGTATAATTTTTTTTCTCTTTTATTTTATTCAATCAATTTAATTTTTTTTTCTATTTTATTTTTGTTTGCTTATATAAAAATATTATTTAATAAAAAAATTTATCAAATACAATCGGATAAATATATATTTTTATGAGATTAGATATCTTGATTTAAATGTACCTTTTAATTATTTTTATTTTTATTTATTATTTATAGTTTTTTTATTTGTTAACCCATATAATTATCAATTTATTTAATTATGTATAAGTTTTTTTAAAATTTTAACTTAAAAATATTTTAAATATATATATTTTAAAATAATCTTACCGGTTGCGAAGAATTGAAAAGCAGAAAAACTGTTAAAAAAAGTGGAAAAAGGTAAAGCACTCATAGAAGGACTAAACCTCAAAATCCCGTAGAAAGTAGAAACAAAAGAAAACCAGGCAAGGCAAAACCCTTACTCTCTCTGGTTCCCATTTCATCACAGCCATGGATTTTGAATTCACACTTTCTGAGGTAATATATATCTTCCTTTTTCGCTCTTTTCTATCATTGCCCTAAGTTGTGAACATTAGGCTCCAAATTCCTGCTTAAACCCTCTCTATCTCTCACTCTCTGTGATTTTTAATAATGGGTTGCTCTCTGATATATTTTTGTGCTTATATTTTTGTCTTGGCTGTAAAGGATGTCTCAATTACTAACTGACTAGCCTACTGTATAATAATTGTTTTACATTTTACAAAAGATGCTGGAAATGGAGAATATGTTCAAGGAATTAGAGGAGGGACCACTAGCTCCGCAGTTTTGTGAGAAGCTTGCAAGCAGCTTTAGGTAAAATCTATTTTAGGATATTCTTGCTGTACCATTTATTCAATTTATAGGAAGGAATTCATGCATTGTTGTATTTATGTGCTTGCCTTCCTAGAATAAATGTTTATGTGAAAGATACTGTGTCATTTTCAGTTTAGCGCCAAGTCGTGCTGGAAAGCAAGCCATTACACCTCGACAGGTTTTTCTTAATCTTCCAGCCATTTCTTTTTAATTTCTTGGTCTCCTCCTAAGTCCTACCTTACTCTTGCTGTGATCTAGGTTAAAAGCTGGTTCCAGGATAGACTAAAGAAGTCACGACCTCGAGTTGCTTCTTCAAATATGGCTCTCAAATTATTCGCTGATCTCTCTGATGCAAGTGCTTCTTTTGGTGCAACTGAGAGTTCACAAAAGCTCAAAGGTTCTGCATTTAACTCGCATTGGTGGAACTATAATTAAGATTGTAGTGATGGTCTTTCACTTCAAAACTTTTAGATGTCCTTAACGGCGGGTTTTTACACCATCATCCAATTGCATACTTATGTTTATTGTGCCTGTGACTATAGCTTTCTGGTTTGGGTATCTAAGAAGAAAACAGGCATAAGCATGCATCAATAATTTTGCATCTTTTTAGTTCTTACCTTAGGCCATAAGCCATTGAGGCATAGTAGTGCAACTGTGCCGCATCATCATGGGGTGTGATTGGTTATTATTTAGTAGCAGGCTCTATCCTCATCCTAATTGATATTAGATTAGAATTCTTTTCAATGACAACAATCTAATCAAATTGTTTTTGTATCATTCTTCTGTGAGAATAGTTGAACATGTACTTGCATGGTGCCTAACCTCGTTAAGAGTATTCACTGACAATATTATTTGTGTAGACTCATATTTAGCAGGCAAAGACTTGCTCTTTTTAGAGGTAACCTATCTTGTGATGTAATTTCTGATTGACCTCCTGATCATTCAGGTGTGTGGGGTGGCTTTCCATTCTGCTATCTATCTTTTGGTCAGCAGGTTCAGTAGTTGATATCTTCTGTCTGTTTTGAGGTTTTTATATGCTTTGCTTTCAGCAATAACTTCTTTCCTGTCTGAGTTTTCCTTCTGTGACAATTGTTTTCTCAATTTGACTGTAAGCATACTGCTTTTGCTTTTAACTCTGACCATTATGGATGGTTATTCACGGGTAAAAAGTGTTGCAACATGATTCAACCTCATAACATTTTATACGATATTCCATCATATTCAGGTCCTGTTATCCTATGAATCTTCAGTTAGCATATTGCCACTATGCTTTGTCTGTGTTGTTGATAGAATTGTTTCATGTATTTGTAAAATTTGGAAACCTTTCCTCTCTTTCTAAATAAAGTTATGGCATCTAGTAATCTTCACTGTCAATTGTTATACAGGCAATGCCTCTGATCTTTCAGAGTTGATTTTTGAAGCTTTGTCCTCAAAAGATAATGCTTGGTGAGGATGCACTTTCTATACAGAAATGCACAAGTGTATATTTAAATGCTGTATATGTACAAATAATGAAAATATACAGTAATTCATAAACACGTCATTTGGAAGAAGCCTTTGGTGTCTCAATTAAAAAAAAAGATAGAAAGAAAAAGGAATCCTTATGTGCATTTCTCAAATTTTAACACATTGAAAGATGAGATTTATGAAGAACAACATAATTATATCATTTTTTGGTCTCTTCAATTTGCTTGAGAGCTCAATCTTTGTTTTCTAATGAGATATCAGATGCATGTGTACTTCTATTCATTCTTTATCATTTTCTTTTCAGAAAAAGGGTAGGATTTTTCAAATGGAATAAAGTTTAGAATGTGGGTTAGAAATTGAGCAGGCTAGTCAAAATTTGAACGAAGCCAAAGATGCCAGTTTGGATATTGCTTGAATTGGGAGAAAAAGAAAAGGTGAATTTAAAGATTCCAAAAGAACTATACCTTGGGTTAAAATATGCATTTTTTTTTTTTATGTTACCAGCATGCTCCACCATCATAAAACAAGCAATAAAATTGTTTTCAGTGATTTTTGTTTTCCCAGTTGCCATTGTTCAATTTTTGAAGATCTCTTGTAGCAGCATGGAGAACATATCTGCATGAAATATTTCATTAGTGTTCTGAATTCAAAAACTGGACAAACAAAATTCATCATTTTGGGAATATGGAGAGGATATATGAACTGCATTGAAAGTCAGATTCAATCATACAACACAAATGCACCATTTTTCTTCTTTCTTCATAAACTTCTGCAGATTTATCTCACATATTGATATTCTGGTTGTTCATGTGTCTAAACATCAAATACACTTGAAAGTTACTTTTTTCTTCTTGCAATCCAGGTTTTTTAATGATATATATATATGCATACTATTCTTTTTAAGTGCTCGTTTGGTTGTGAATGTAAATTTGTCAATGTAAAAATTTTAAGCTTGTTATAATTCTATATTAATGTAGCATGTGTAACAAATATGTCTTTGGCTTCCAGGTATGATGTTGCTTCTTTCCTCAACTATAGAGTTGTTTGCTCTGGTGAACTTGTAAGAGCATTTACACTTACTATATTTTCATTGTTGGTTATGTGAACACTCAACCTGCTGAAGGTTTTGAGTCTTGCTTTGCAATACAGGAAGTGCGAGTAAGATTTGCTGGTTTTCGTAATACAGATGATGAGTGGGTGAATGTGAGAAGGGCAGTGCGGGAACGATCTATTCCTTTAGAATCTTCAGAATGTCAGAGGGTCAAAGTTGGCGATCTTGTGCTGTGCTTTCAGGTACCTTTTATTAACCTTTTTTAAGAAAAGCAAAAACAAATTCTCTGAAAAGCTATGGAATAGAACTTGTTGGCTGAACAAGTACACAATGTCTTCCTTTGTTGACTTGAATGTTTAATATTATCTTACAATTGACATTTTATTGGCGCAGTTGGAGTCCAATCCTCTATTTTCATGCATGCACTATCAATTTATACATGCACGAATCCATATAGCTCAAAATCCTCATTTCCTCCAGTGAATGATGGATCCAAGCTCTTCTGCAATTCGCAGGCCTCCAAGAAGGTCAACAGAGACACACATTCATTCATGCATACGAGTACTTAAATTAGGAAATGTTGGGTCAGACTCACCTTTGATCTATTTTTCCAATGATTTCAGCTATGATCACCCACCATCATACCACTTGTTAAGATTGTATTTGATTTGCATTTAGGCTAATGTAGTTTTATGAGCAATTACCTGAATCAATGGGAGGCACACCCATCATTGAAACAGAACTAGTTTTATTTTTTAAAAGTTTCTATTAGTCATGTCCGTCTTAGCTTTTGGCTCATGCATGATTTTCAGGAAAGAGAAGAACGAGCAGTCTACTGTGATGCCCATATTGTAGAGATCAACAGGAAATTACATGATACAAATGGTTGTAGATGCACCTTTGTAGTTCGTTATGATCATGATGACTTCGAGGTAATAATGTGTGTATGCTTACCTGCTTGTGTCACTGATGTTCTAGAATTCCATGTCTTTACCCATCCTCTTCTTTCCTGGCCGTGGAGAAGCTATAAAACTGATGTCTGACTTTGGCGTCATGTGATACACCAGGAAGAAGTTCGGTTGGATAGGTTATGTGGCAGACCAACGCCATAGATTCTCAAGCAGTGGGCAGAGGATGAGAGGTGGAAATGGCATTTCTTTGTCTGTAAAAAGAAGGGTGCCTGGAATGTTCTTTGTAATTTATCGTTTTCATCACATAACAGTAAATACTGGCCTTCATAAACTAATTTCTCCCAACTTGAAATAAAACCATAATTAACCAAGTATAATTCTTCATCCTATATTGATTTTTATCTTGAATTTGCACTTATCACACCGTCAGCAGGGTTATTAGTACCAGGTAGCTCGTCATCTCTCAAACCCAAATGAACGATATTAAGTATCTCTTCCATTTCAAGTGAATGCTCATTAAATTTGAAACTTTGCCTAATCTGACAATGCAGCTTCCTATCACTTGAGCCATCTACGAGTTTAATAATCAACTTGCACAAAGCGCATTGTGGAAGCTCGTACTTTCTCTTAAGTAACACTGCAATTGTATAGAATTCACGTCTAATGCATTGATTAAACATGGTTAGGAAACAAAAACCATCAAAATGACAGATCAAAATGAAAGAATCCATACCCAAATAGAAACGTAAATTTTACAAAATGCCCTAATCAGGGTGCCAAGTATCAAAAACTGTACAAAGTTAAATAGAGGCACCGCCATCCTCCTAGCTTTTGCTCGATGGCATACAATCAGCACAAGAGAAAGCCCACTTGGTTTCACAGGTTGACAGACGACTTACGGAAGAACTAAAGCTTCTATATTTTTTTATTAAAATTGATAACCTATATACTAATCAAAATTTCTCTAAGCCTAAATGAACGCTACTTGACAAAAACCATCATAGCTTAAATGGGATAGCGGGGGAGGCAGGCGAGACGCAGCTCATGATGTTGTCCGTCCATAACACATGGATGCAATATATAGATTTTTGGCCCATTTCTCCTGCAAGGTCCATCTCAAATTTTAGATCCTGAGACATGAAAACTAGTATTGAAGAAAAATTGATGCTATGTAGAGAGACAAACCTTAACATGCGTGCTAGGAAAAACTGAGGTTCGAAGGGTCTCCTGTGTTTCATCTGTAAGTTTCCTTTTTGGCACGCTCAGAACAAAAGCTGCCTGGTCCCATGTTGCTGCAGTTGCCGTGATACGATATCCAGAATCCCATCGTCGATGGATGCCTTCACTAGGATAAAGGAAATCAAGTTCAACCACCTGAAATTAATACATAGAATTAGATCGCCATCCCATGCTAAAATATATTAAAACACTATATGGAATACAATATATTTTAATAAAAATTAAAATAAAGATGACCTGCTTTGCAAATCCTGCACCACGGGACATAACAACCCCCCATCTACTTCCTGAGGTAGCCATTGCAGTCACATAAAAGCCCTCCCTCCATTTTTTATTAATCCATTTATAAGGAAATGAATCGCTAATTTTATACGACTGTTGCATATAACTAGTACCTGAACTCAAAAGGAATACAGCAAGTCAGACAAAATTGAAGTAGAGACAGTTACAAAACCAAAAATTCAAACAGTTTAGACTGACCCTTAGACATTACAACTAATGAGCTTCCATTATTGGCTCCAGCTATGGCACTGATATAATAATTCTTTTCCCAGTGCTCCATTATCCATTCCTTCACACAACCAAAAAGAAAACAATAATAATGCAATTGTTACAATACATGTTTAGAAGTTATGTCAATGAGCTACTTACTCTCCAAAGAACAAGAACGAATTCAGAATAACAGTGTGATAGAAATGCTTCAGGTAGATAAAAAGATATAAGCATGTACCTTGCGAAGAAAATATGGTGAGAGCTCATAGACTTGTGCAGAGTAATTCGTACCGGCATCCATAATAATGGCCCATAGATTTTGATATGAAGCTACACTGCTAACAAATAAGCCAACCTCGTTTCCTTTTTCGATGTGCTGACCAAGCCTTGCATCAGCCACATTATAGTGATACCTAAGAAAGCATGCCAAAGTTCTCAACCTCACCTAATTTGAGTTAATTTGACCACTCTAATGTCCTAACAAAACGATATAGAGATCATGCTGAATAAGCATGAGAACATGGAACTTTAAAATATTTGGAATGAATAAAAGATTCACAGTGCAAAACAGACTCAAAACAGTGGTCGATTAAATCAATGAAAAAAGGCCAAGGACTAATGACCTGAGGCATATTTTGTACCTTTGTTTCATTGGTCTGCATGCATTGTACACACTAATCCATTGTGTTGTTGGCATGCCCATACGAACCTTCTTCTGTGGTTCTTCATCATCTTCCTCCATAGTCAAACGACCTCTCTTGTGACCAACCTGATAAATAAGCTTCACAACACCAAAAGTATAGATTAAATAAATCTGAAATTCAAAAATTGAAGCACTGTTTCATTAAAAATAAAGTTAATAGCTCAATAAGTCCAACTTAAGAGAAAACAACTAATAACTCCAACAAAAAAGGAACAACCCGTGAACCTTCTGGGCACCTTCTGTGTTAAGTGGTCTCATATCTGGATTTGTACCTACAACTCCATCAAAGAGGGAAATGCATTTTGCATAATTAGGTTCTTCATCAAACTTTAAGTTCACCACATATTCAACGAACTGTTTGAAAGGCTGTGGACAGAAGCAACAAAGCGCCTCTGAGGTTATTGCCATCTTCTTCTTGCAAACAACAAACCCCTTGTTTTCTCCCTAAGAACACAATAATGTTGGAAGTATAAGCAAAAAAAGTGAACTTTCAGTTATTTGTTTATGTACAAGTGAAGCAGAAGTGACAAACATGTTCCCCAAACTAAAAAAAAAAAGGACCTACCTGGTACCCTTGCCAAGGTAAACGACCACGGAGAAGAAAAATAAGGGTGTAAGCAAGAGATTCCAAATCATCCCTCCTGCTACCAGTTCTCCCTAAATGAGCATGCACACTAGCATAACGCACTGTTCCCCTGCCCGAACCAAATTATCACAAAGCCAACAATAAAATTTTTTTAATTAAAACAAATCTAAAGACAGTAAAAATTATTTCAATTAATTTCTTAATATAAAAAATGATACAATCAAAAGTCAAACCTGAAAACATCTGGCTTTTGGTCATACTCAACATGCAAACCAGTTGAACTATCTTGCCATCTAGTAGCTGAATAGCCAGAACAATTCAGAAAATTGTGGTTCAATGGAGACAGTCAGAATACCCAAAAATCAACAGTTTAGAGTTAATTTAAGAGATGAGAATGACATTTTTCTAATTACCCAATCCAAGATCAACAAGAAATAATTTTTTCTCATCAGGAGTTCCCGGAGTGCCAAGCAGAAAATTCTCAGGCTTTACATCTCCATGGACATAACTGCAAAAGTTTGTGTAATGTAGTCTGAGAATCACATATTTTTCATTTAAATATGACATTAAAAATTCACAAGATTAATCACACAACATAAATAGCCAACTAACAGTTCCACAAATAGAAGTGTATATCATCCAATCCACATGCCAGACCAAACCAATCCAATTCATCTTATCAAAACTAAAATTAGAGAGCAGTATAACATATGCAAAGAACTTTTACCCTCTAAGATGCATCTTTTCCAATATGGATATAGCTTCAATGGCAATACATGCAACCATTTCAGTGGACATTCTGCCAATAAGACCAGGACTTAATTTAGCAAACTTATGCACAAATGATAAACTAATAGACAACAAAACAATTGAGCAATTGAACTCACAAGTTTGAGTTAATATTGTTATTCCAAACATCCCACAGGCTTGGACCCAACATATCCATAACCTACAAGTACAAGGGTTTGCTGTTAAAAACAATTCCAAAACAAGATGAAAATACAGCTAAAGGAATCCACCAATCTCGAGCCAGAAACAAAAGCAAAGATAGCATACCATGACATAATAATCACCTTGCTGACCCTTATAGTGTACTAGTGGTACACCATGACTGCCACCAAGAGTGCTGTGCAAGGGACAAAAAGTCATTGATTCAAAATTATTGCTCCAAAAAAGAAAAGGAAAGGGATTTGAATATGTATTATTAATATGCAACAGTCATAAGAAAGCATGATGGATATAATCTAATACTCACTCATAAACCTGCCACTCATGCGGTGGTCCATAATTACATCCTTTACCACTTCTATGCTCGAATTTTAGTGCCACCTAAAATCCAAAGTTCAGAGGTGATAGTATAAAACATTGAGATCAAAGATCAAATCACACTCAATCATCACACGTATAAAAACACAACAGCTATACCTCTACAGCTCCTGCACCAGCTTTATCATTTGTATTTACAGCAGACACACGTCGACCAACATACACTTGACCAAAGCCACCCTTTCCCAACTTTCTTTCTACTTTGTACAAAGGGGAATCCTCAACCTGAACCTGCAGCACCATAGCCAAGAAATTACATTCATCCACAAGAGATTCAAGAAAAAAAAAAAGAGTAAAGGGGAGAGCTGATAAAAATACTGCCATAGTTCAGCAGCTGCTGCCTGCACAAAATGGTCATATCATTTCTTTCCCTACATGTCTAAACACATTACCATTTTAAGCTCTACAAAAGTATTTTCAAGGAAGACTCCCAATTTAGATAATTGATCAATGCCATCACGAACAGACAACACTGTAAATTCTTCATATTGCCTCCTAAATTACTGCATTAGTTTTAGTGACAAGATCATGATTCCAGCAGCTTCATTTAAAAAAAAAAAAAAAAGACGGCATATGGAGTAGACAAAGTAGCAATGAGGTGCTTCGAAGCAAACTAAAGAACTTTTGACTTTTAGCAAATAAACAAGGAGAAAAATAATGAGGTGATTTAGAAACAAGTCTTATATTTTCTATGAAAAACAATAGGCACAATGTAATAGCAATGTGTTAAAAAGAGCTAAAATTTCATCTTTTTTAATGATAATCAAGCTGAGTGCATTAGCAATGACAAAAAAGAGTGAAGCAGGGGCCTAGAGACTTGCTATGGAGACTGGAAAAACACAAGAATTATTTTTTGGTCAACACAGACAATATTCTGTCAACAATAACAGCTGAAAATTATGCTTGCCATCAATGTCAGAAAAAGAAAACATTCTTCCTATTCTAAAGCCCTAGTAGACATAGTGAAATGCAGAATCAAACTAGGAATCAGTTCTACAAGAGGAAGAAACATGATGAACATTCACAAAGAATTGCATTCACTAAAGACAAACATGGGTTTTTTAAATAATCCCACAAAAACAGGGTCTTTACTCCTTTCTGACAGATGAAAAATACAAGAAGTTTCATAATCAGGACTGACAATTACTTGCAGCAGAGTTATGCACCAAAGTTGTTATATTAGCTCTCTAACTCATGCAAACTCTTGACTATAGAATAGCAATTTTGACTACATAATAACAGTTAATTAGTCACAGAAAGATCAAGGTATTCAGATTAGGAGGAACTTTTAATGACAGTACATGAATAACTGAATAAACTTTCACTAAAAACTCTGCCAATAATTTGTTTCCTAATAACCCTTGATTTTCTTTACTAGTTGATTGATTGATTTTCTTTAACAGTTAATTGGTATTTCATTGTTTAAATGTGATTATATTCTTGTCCATCTGTTGGCAACCATAACTTTTATTTAGATTAGACAGAAATATTTGGAAACTATAATTTTATGTGCATGTAGTATCTAGTCGAGAAATATAGAAACATCTGAATCTTACATCTAATTAAACAAGCTAGTCAATATGACAAGTGGTACATTCAATTGTTGCTTTCCATCTCACAAATGGGGCCAACAGATTACAACATATTTCCCTAATTTTCTTTCATTGATCTCGAAGAGCGATTACTTGGTGCTCCTGGCACAATGCTCCTTGCTAAAAAATGGAATCCTCGGAGTTATCATGATAGGTCCCATTTTTAAGTGAGGGACATGCACTACACCGGGAGTACTTAATAATTTTCTCCTTCTCAAACCTTTGAAAATTATACTAAATATTCCAGTTTTGAATCCTAAACTTTCTTATAATCTGCCATCCAACAGTGCAACGACCACCCCATCAATCCAACAGAGAATTCCATTTATGAAAAACAGTACTGTATATGGACATGGGTTAAAGAGTTTAGGCATTGTCCCCAGTAAAAGGGCTACAGGGTGCAGTGTGCCTACTTTTGCGAAGTAGTTTTCACTTTCTTCGCACTCCACTGATCTATTTTCATAATCCTTTTTTTTTTATTTCATTAAAATAAATAAAACACAATTACCAAATATCAATTCCACGACATCGAAAAACAACAGTACTTTAGACAAGATAAAGCCCTTTTTCAAAATGAAAAAGAAAATTATTGTTAGGAAAAACATCTTTCCAACACTTTTATAGTTCTTCAAGAAATCTTTAACAAAACTAAAAAATTCTGCAACCCTCCTAAAAAAAATATCTCACAAACTACAAATATTCTGTCTTGGCACAGCTGATTTCAAGATTTGGCAAAAAAAATTATGAATTTTAGGATTGAACAAGTGGCATTTCAGATAAAAAAAAAAAAAAAAAGGTTTCTATAGCGGTCTCAGTCTCATACGCAATCGACAGAATCTTTTAAAATTTTATTTAATATACTATTACTATCTGGTTGTTCAATCAGAAGTAGAGAATAATATAATAACCAAAGAAAATATACTAGATCACAACTTCAAGAATCGAAATTCTTAAGGAAAAAAATAACTTTTTAATTACAATGACAATAGCGATCGCCATCATGCAACTTTCAAATTAGCAAATTTAGCTTAAAATTAAAATTCAGGGGAAAAAAAAAGAACCTGGTCGGGTATAGGGGCAGCGGTTCCCTCATCGTCATCGCCACCAGCAAGCGGCTTATCATTACTTTTTCCACCACTATCTAACACGTCCATCGGCTTCTTTTCTCCCAACACTCCCTTCTTCTCTCTAGCAACCTCTAAATCCCTGTTCTCCTCCTCTTCTTTCACCGCCCCTGAAACAGCACCACCCACTCCTACCCTCTCATTGCGAGTTTTATGTTCCTTATCGTTAGTTTTAGGCGTTGCCAATCCCGCCTCCGCTGCTGCCCTCCTTCTCCTTGTCCTCTTCGCAATCGGTTCTACCACTTCGACTGGATTCTTCTTCTGCTCCTGCTGTTTCTTTTCTGGCTCCGGTGTTGCTGCTGCTCCTCCTCGGCCTCTGCGCACTCGACTACGCAGCACAGGCATTTTTCATTCTTTGATTCCAATTCTCATCCACAATTTAAAATAAAAATAAAAATAAAAATAAAAATAAAAATAAAAATCACAATCAAGAACCGAAACGACGTGGTGAGTGAGTTGCTAGAATTGATCGAAATATTGAGAATCGCGTAACCGAATAGAATCGAATCGATTGAAGGAAAGAGGAATTAGGGATTCCTTTTATCAATTAGGGATCCGTAGCTGTTGACAGTGAACAGAAAGAGAAAAATTTTATTAGTTTAACTGGAATACTAAAAAGTGATTTAATTACGTGGCAGATTTTTATACGTTGATTTGGATAGAATTGAGAGCGGGGTTTTTTCTTTTTTAGAAAAAACTATTGCTATAGCTTACTTTTTACAAAAAATTCGGTCAAATAATTTTTATTTTTATATATAATTATATTTTAAATCTTGATAACTTGTTTTTTATTTATAAAAATATTTTTTTTCATTTATTTTGCATGCAAAAATTAATTTTATAACAGTTTTAACCAATATATGTATTTTTAAAATTATTGAAAAAAAAACTGCAACCATAAAAATTAATATAATGTCAAAAATAAACTAAATGATATGGAAAAAATATTATTTTCTCACATCTATAAACACTTGGATTACAATAATAATCGGTAGTGTTTAACAATTATTATTTTTTGCTCTTTGACCCTTTTTTTGTTCTGGATATTGATTTTTTTTAATTTAGTTTTTACATTATATGTTTATTAGGACTTAGAGTTGATAATTTATTTTAATTTACCTTTTCTATGGTTATCACAGTATCAAAAAAAATCATAGCATCGAGTTGGTAATCGATTTTATGAGTATTGTTCGAATTCTTAATTTTTCTAAAGATTAAGAGTGAAGGGACTATAATTGAAGAATAGAAAAATTGAGGCATGGAAAGAGAGAAAGGAAAGAAGAATGGGTCGTTGGAGCCATATCAAACCTTGTATTGCCACACATGTCGCCTTATAGGAAAGGAAAGAGGACGCCTAAAAGATTCCAACGACATCAAAGAATACATGAATTGAAGAATAGAGGAAAGATAAGGCTCTGCTTAAAGGTGGCAGACCTTTCTCATGTCATGACATATCCTTTACATCTTTTTTCTTTTCTTTTAATTTAGTCCCTCGATTTTGGAAATCTCTTCAGTTCAGTCCTATATTTTGTTTTTTTTATTTGTCATTTTCCCTTCTTATTTTAGTTTAGTCATTTGATTTTTAAAATCTCTTCGATCCAATCCCAGATTTTTTTAATTGACATTTTTTTTTAGATTAGTTTTTTTTATTGTATCATTCAACATTGGTTTGGTTTTATTTTAATTAGATGATAAAAAAAAAATAAGCAACAACAACAAATGGACAAAAAACAAATTGATCACGATAACTTAGGGAAAAAAAACCTTTTTCTAAAACGGGTAAAACAATGTAACTCAATTCTTAGCTAATTAAACACAAAAAGACAAAATTAGGTAAAAAAATGACATAAAAAACTCGGTTTAAGTCAACCCAAGTTAGCATACAAACCTTTAACTCGAGTAATAATCAAGTCAATCTGGGTTAACCTATCAAACCCGCAACTAGATTATGAGATTGGGATAACTTGATTAATGTGGACCAGCCTAGAAACAACAGCAAGGACCCATTACATGTTCCAAATAGTCCAATGACTCAGTCCAAAACAAAGGCATTGAATGCATTGGTTTCGAAGGTTTCAACCAAGTCAGATTTGAAGGGCCTATTAGAATATCAAGAGAAGACCCTAGTACATCTTATCCATGTGCAAGAGGGGCCTATTCCAACCTTATTTGGGCCATGAGGTGAGGACAACAAAAGAAACAAAAACTTCTACTACAACTTGGAAACAACATGGGTGGCTACCTTTTCCTTTTGTTTCTAGGATTAATGGTTGCATGGAAGGCTATAAATAAGCCTTGAATCAATTCTATAATATTTTATTTCCTTCTCTTCTTCTCATGGTAGAATATGGATTTACTATTATAGGCTTTATTTTATTTTGTTAGCTACAACCTAAGGCTTGTTTGGACTAAATTAATACTTTGTTTTCAGCTAGGATCCAAGGCTTGTTTGGATCAAGTTATTGGTTTTTTTAGTGTAAGGCTTTTAGGTTAGTTTTGTAAGTAAACCAAATCAGTCCACTAAAGTAGATCCATTAGGGTTAATTTTTCAAGAACTATTTAAACTCATATAATCTAAATTTCAGCAACCATTGATGAATATTAATTTTGAATTTTTTAGTTTTAACGTTTGAAAGTGATTCTTGCATTCTTCAGTTCTTGAACAAACTGAATCTGACTTATCGAAGATTAACTAGCTTCGTGGTGTCATTCTACTTCATTCTAATAGTGTTGGTACCTTAGGGCAGGTTTCCATTGTATCACACTCCTATCAGACCTATTTCGACTTTCCATGATCAGATCTCGATCTTGATTGTGAGTTGCATGACCACGTGATCATGAGGTTCACAACAGTTGGTATCAGAGCTAGGCTCCGAAATAAGGTCATATCCTTCTGTTATTTTTGTTTTTTTAGTGTTCCTTTAAGTTTTTTAGTATTTGCGTCGTTCATCTTTTTTTTTTTGTGTCTGTGGCATCTAAGCAAAAAAAAAGTGTTATATTTCATCTTATTACTGTCTCTAATCATATCAGTAGCATATAAAAAAAGAGAGAGATTTGATGAAATTTGAAAGATTATTCAATTCTGCCACATAAACATAACTCTTAGTGAACCATAAGCAAACCGCCTAAAAAATCAATTGAAACTTCATATCTTGTCTATTGGGGGAGAGATCGCACCATGTATTAAATTTAAGCTTATTTTGATATCGTTTTGCTTGAGGTTTTAATTCAAGGTTCAATTATGCCGCATAAACACAACTCTTAGTGGTTATAAGCAAACCATCTCAGAATCACTTGAAACTTCATATTCTGTATAGAGGGGGTGAGATCGCACCATATATTAAATTTGGACTTATTTTGATATTGTTTGTTTGAGGTTTGAATTCGAGGTTCAATTCTGTCGCAAATTAATCATACAAGGGGTTTGGGTACCTAGACATAAGAGAATGACCTATAAACTGAGATTGTTGTTTGTTTGGTATCATAATACTAAATATTGAATTTGAGGTCATTCCAATATCGTTTGGTCTTGGTTTCAATTTTGTTACATAAAAATTGCGTAATAGGTCAAATTTGCATCAAGTTCCAAAACGTGATCCTTATTGTTAGTTTTTGTCCAAATTTTTTTATTTATATTATAATTGGGTTATTTAGGTGTCAAGTAATTGTTTTTGCTAATATTCACTTCTGTTTTATTTCGTTCTTCGTTTCGTCCATAATTCGTACGAATTTGCATTGCTACTCGTGAAATCATAATCGTAGTTTTGTTTTGCTTTGTTTTCAGTATACTTATTTATTCTTGAGTCTGAAAATTACAATTGGATTGCGCTGCCGCAGAGGCTACTGACTTTGATTTGTTGATTTCAATTCCTAAAAAACCAAAAGAAAGCAAGTTGTCAGTTAAAAGACATAATGAGCTTAGTAGAGTGAAAAACCTTGATTTTTATGTGAAACACGAGAGGTGTGAGGATATATTTTATGCTAATAACTAAATTTTACAGATTCAAAGAATGTTGGAAAACAACAAATCAGTGATACAAAACACTAACATCGCTTTCCAATTGCAAGCCATAGGCCAACAACTTGAACTCTTGTTTAGGATGTAAAAGAATCTAAAAGATAAGGTGAACTCGATAAAGCAATAAAATTGTGGGGCTGATCGTCGAGGAAATACGGTCCGTAAGGTCGTATAGAATGTCAGATTTAATTTTGAAGAGTTTGTTAATAAAAACGCAGATGCAGATGCAGATGACTATGATTTTGCATCTGCTAGCTAAGGAATCAGGTTTGGACCAAATAGGGCTAGGAGGAATGTGAATTTCTGTGGCATGGGGAATTATGAAGATGTAGACGGAGACTTGAACTCCATGAAACTGAAAATTCCTAACTTTCAAGGTAAAAACGATCCCGAGGCTTATAAGGTGAGCACTTCAGGTCCAGGGTCAGGGAAGATGAAACTAATCAACAAAGGAAGAACATCTTTCATACGCGTTGTTATGTATAAAGCAAGGTATGTAGTTTAATTATACATAGTGAAAGTTGTGTTAATATTTGTAGTACCACCCTTGTTAGTAAACTGAATTTGTGTACTTTTAAGCAATCTAAACAATATAGGTTACAATGGCTGAATGATAGTGGTGAAGTGAAAGTGACTAAACAGGTTGTTGTTCCATCTTTTTTTATTAGGAAGTATGTTAATGAAGTTTTGTGCGATGTGGTACCAATGCAAGCAAGTCACATGTTGTTGGTGAGACCATGACAATATGATAGGAAGGCAATTTATAATGGGGTTAAAAATAGATATACCATTGTAAAAGATAGCAAAACCATCAATCTTATACCTCTTACACCCAAACAAGTGTATAATAATTAAATAAAGCTAAAAAGAAAGCATGAGGCTATAAGGAGAGAAAATCAAGGTGAGGAACAAGGGGAGAGAAGACCATTAGATTCAGTCAAAACCCAAAACATCATTACAACCCATTTGGCCACCCATCCAAACACAAACAAATATTCGGTTAACACTCCAAACAAATTAGACCATTCGACCACTACTAAAAAACACCCAAATTTGGCCAAGAGTAGAGGTAAGACAAGAGGAGTGAAAAAATTAAGGAAGGGTGATGAGAATTGTGTGGAAAAACTAAATAAACAACCCAATTTTTATGCTAGAAAGGGTGAGTTCAGATCTGTATTTTTAACTAACAAGCCAATAATTTTACTTTTGTATAAAGAGGCTTACTTTAATACTAACAATCTTGATCATATTGTGCCTAGTGTTGCTATTTCTTTGTTGCAGGATTTTGATGATTTGTTCCTCGATGATATTCCTAGCGGATTACCACCATTAAGGGGGATAGAGCATCAAATTGATTTTGTACCTAGAGCTTCAATTCCTAACCAGCCAGCCTATAGAAACAATCCCAAGAAGATGAAGGAGCTTCAAAGGCAAGTTGATGAGCTGATGGAAAAGGGGTACTAGATGAGTTATATGGATCCTGTATTTTCTCTAAAATTCACTTGAAAAGTGGGTACCATTAGATTAGGATGAAAGAAGGTGATGAGTGGAAAACAACATTTAAGACGAAGCATGGTTTGTATGAATGATTAGTAATGTCGTTTAGACTTACAAATGCACCAAGTACATTTATGCGTTTAATGAATCATGTGTTGCTTGCATTCATAGGTAAGCTTATGGTTATGTATTTTGATGACATTCTGATCTATAGCAAGAACTTCACTCAATATCTTGATCATTTGTGTAATGTATTTAATGTGTTGCGTGGTGAGAAATTGTATGCTAATTTTAAAAAGTATACCTTTTACATGGAGAAAATTGTGTTTCTTGGTTATGTTGTAACTGCACAGGGTATCGAGATGAATGAGGAGAAAGTTAAGGCCATTAGGATTGGCTTGCACCCAAATCGGTAGATGAGGTAAGGAGTTTTCATAGGTTAGCTAGTTTTTATAGGTGTTTTGTGAAAGATTTCAGTATAATAACTAAATCCTTGAATGAAGTTGTTAAAAAGTTAGTTGGGTTTAAATAAGGGGAGGAACAAGAGTCAGCTTTTGTTCTTTTGAAAGATAAATTATGCTCTACACCTGTTTTGGCTTTACCTGACTTTACGAAAGCATTTGAAATATAATGTGATGCATCTGGAATAGGAATAGGTGTTGTTTTGATGCAAGATCGATCTATTGCGTATTTTAGTGAGAAGTTAATTGGAGTGATGTTGAACTATCCCACTTACAACAAAGAACTCTATGCGTTGGTAAGAGCACTTGAGACATGACAACATTACTTGTAGCCACAAGAGTTCGTAATCCATTCAAATCATGAGTCCTTGAAACATCTTAAAGGACAAGGTAAGTTGAATAGGAGACGTGTAAAATGGGTTGAATTCATTAAAACTTTTCCTTACGTAATCAAGTATAAGCAAGGCAAAGAGAACATAGCAGCTAATGATGCACTTTCATGCAGGTATGTTCTTCTAAACACCATGGATACTAGATTGCTAGGCTTTAAATATATAAAGGAATTATATGATAGTGATCCTGACTTTGCTGAGATTTATAATGCATGTAGACATTCGACTTTTGGTAAGTTTTATTTGATGGATGGTTACTTGTTCAAAAAGAATAGATTGTGTGTTCCTGCTACTTCTTTGCATAAATTGCTTGTTTGTGAAGCATATGAAGGTGGTTTAATTGTTCGCTTTGGGGTTGTGAAAACCTTGGATGTATTGCATGAGCATTTCTATTAGCTAAAGTTGAAAAAGGATGTGTAACGAATCTATGAACAGTGCATTGCTTATACAAAGGCAAAATCTAGAGCGCAACCGCATAAACTATATATACACCATTTCATGTGCCTACTAAATCTTAGGTAGATATCTTTATAGATTTTTTTTTAGGTTTACCTAGGTCAAAGAAAGGTAGAGACTCTATTTTTGTTGTGGTTGATAGATTTTCTAAAATGGCACATTTCATTGCATGCCATAAAACATATTATACATCTCACATCATAGACTTGTTCTTTAGGGAGATTGTACGTTTGCATGGCATTCCTAGCAGTACAGTGTCAGATCGTGATATTAAGTTCCTTAGCTACTTTTGAAAGATTTTGTGGGGAAAGTTGGGAACTAAACTTTTATTTTCGAAAACTTGTCATCCTCAAACAGGACAACCTGAGGTAGTAAATAGAACTTTATCCCAACTTTTGCATGTTGTTATTCAAAAGAATCTGAAAAGTTGGAAAGAATGTTTGCCTTTTGTTAAGTTTGCTTATAATAGAATTGTGCATTCGACCACTGACTTTTCTCATTTTGAAATTGTTTATGGGTTTAATCCACTAACTCCTATAGATTTAATTCCTTTACCTTTTGAAAAAAGGGTAAGTTTAGATGGTAAAAAGAAGGCAAAGACGGTGAGACAACTCCATAAGGGAGTTCAACTGCAAATAAAGAAAAAAAACAGATTACACGCTTCTAAACTAAATAAGGGTTGTAAACAAATTGTTTTCCAACCCGGTGATTGGGTTTGGGTGCACACGCGTAATAAACAATTTTTTAACCAAAGGAAATCAAAATTACAGCCATATGGTGATGGTCCATTTCAGGTTTTAGAGAGGATTAATGACAAAGCATACAAAATTGATCTTGTAGGTAAGTATGGTGTCAGTGTTATCTTTAATATTGCTGATCTTACTTTGTTTGATACAAGTTTTGATTTGAGATCAAATCCTTTTAAAGAGAGAGGGGATGAGGTGGACCAGCCCAAAAACATTAGAAAGGACCCATTACATGTTCCAAATGGTTCAATGACTCGATCAAAGACAAAAGCATTGAAAGAGGCATTGAATGCATTGGTTTTGAAGGTTTCGATCAAGTCAGATTCAAAGGGCCCATTGGAGTATCAAGAGGAGGCTCTAGTACATCTTATCCATGTGCAAGAGGGGTCCAATCTAACTTTATTTGGGTTATAAGGTGAAGACAACAAAGGAAACAAAGAATCTAACTACAACTTGGAAACAACATGGGTGGCTACCTTTTACTTTTGTTTTTATGATTAATAGGCTACATGGAAGGCTATAAATAACCTTGAATCAATTCTATAATATTTTATTTCCTTTTCTTCTTCTGGTGGCAGAACATGGATTTAATATTTTGGGCTTTATTTTATTTTGTTAGTTACAACCTAAGGCTTGTTTAGGCTTAATTAATACTTTGTTTTCAGCTATGATTTAAGGCTTGTTTGGATTAGGTTATGAGTTTTATTAGTTTAAAGTTATGGGGTCAGTTTTGTAAGTGGGCCAAATCATTCCACCAGGGTAAATTCATTAGAGTTATTTTTTCAAGAACTATTTAAACTCACGTAACCTAAATTTCGGCAGCTATTGATAAATATTACTTCTGAATTTTTTAGTTTTAACGTGTAAGAGTAATTCTTGCATTCTTCAATTCTTGAATGAATTAAATCTGACTTAGTGAAGATTAACTGGCTTCGTGGTGTCATTCTACCTCATTTCAATAGTGTTGGTGCCTTGAGGCAGGTTTTCATTGTGTCACACTCCTATCAAATCTATTTTGCTTTTCGGGATCAGATCTCAATATTGATTGTGGTTGCATGACCATGTGATCACGAGGTTCGCATCACCGATAGAAAAAAAAAATGATAAAATCACAAAATCTATTTTTTTTAAAAAAAAACAATGTTGAATGATGAATTTAGAAAATACAATGAGTAAAAAAGAACAAAAGAAATAATACGGGTGGAAAAGAAAAGGAATTCTTGTCTTTTATCAATAAAACAAGAGGAAAGGGAGTCGCCACCTAGTATTATGGTCAATAGAAAACCTAATGATCTACGAGAGTTTGGGTAAGAGGACTAGCTGTACAAGAGGAAAATATAATAAGTTGTTTTGTTGTTTGCTCTAAGTCGTGTTTCTATTCGTTAGTCAATCTAAGGTTCGGAAAAAATCCTCCTTACTAAGGAGATCATTATCTCATTAGGTTAAGACCTAGCCATTCTAAAAAGCCCAGAAAAGTATGTTTAAAATTTTAAAAAAGTTCTTCTTGGTAAGAAGATTCTTATCTTACCATATTAAAAACTAACCATTATAAAACCTAAGAAAAAAAGGTTTTTTATTTGAAATATTGGCAAAATCCTAATGGATAATCGCAAACTTATAGTGATACCCATTGTCGCACGTGCCCGTGCGACATCACTGACGATCGTCCACTCTCAGGTTTTGTTATCCTGGAAAGATCAGGAAAGTAGGGGATAGACAAGGAATTCTTATCTTTTATCAGTGGAATGAGGGAATGAGAGTCGCTACCTTGTATTTTGGTTACTAGAAACCTTAACTGGTCTCAAAGATCGAGCACGGGGACTAGTTGCGTAAAGAAAAAGTATTAACACCCCAAATATGTCCTACCTAAGGTAAGCTGCATTGTTTAATTGTCTGATATATGCTAAGGTGTTATTGTATTTCTAATTGTTAGTCCATCTATGGTTTAAGAAAAGTCCTCCACAATAATAAAATCTTTATCTTATCGGGTTAAACCTAACCATTCTAACGTTTATAAAAAAAATACCTTTTTAATATCAGGAATACGTTTTACGTATAAATTTGTAATCCCATTTACTAAAAGAAAACAAAATATTTTTTGGGTTTTTTTTTTGAAATATTGGCCTAGTTGTCATGGATTTAATAAACTGGTTATTAAAGCCAAAATGCATACTAAAATATATTTTTGAATTTTTGTTGTATGAAATACGATATGATTTTTTGAGATACTTGGCTGTATGCATGAAAACAAGACATTTGTTTTTTGCTTCTTTGTTTTATAATTTTTTTTTGTAATGTTTTGTCGAAAATCAGTATATTAATACTAGATTTGTATCTTTACAGTATAAAAATACAAACCAATTTTAAGTAAAATTAATAGAAACATACGCGGGAAAATCATAAATTTTTCAAAAGGATTTTTGGTAGTTTTTTTTTTTGAATTTTTTTTGGACTGTGTCGTACTAGGCCTAACCATTTTGGTCTGGGTCGGTGCTGTTCGGCCCAGTAAACAGTGGAGATGCTCTCCACTGCTCACATTGCATGTGAACAGTGGATAGTGAATTAATTCACTCTCCACTCTCCACTTTGCAGAATAGTGGAGGTAAGGTGAAATGAAGAAGAAGAAAGATAGGGGGGAGCATACCTGCTGACGGAGTTGGCGATGCTTGTGACTCACAGCGGCAGTGTTGTCGGCGATGTAGCAGAGTGATGGTTGTTCTGTTGATGTTCTTCGTCTCCTCTGTGTAAAGACACAAGTCTCCCTTTTTTTTCATTCTCTTCTTCTGTTTTTTATTGTTCTTCCTCTTGTCTTTGTCTTTTTTTTTCCTCCCCTGTCCCTCTATCCTATCTGGTTTATAAGACAATCTCCCTCCTTTCCCTCTTCATTTTTCCTCTCTGTTCTTCGTTCTTTCCCATTCTCTCTTCTTTTTTCTCCTTGTAAAACCCCCTGTTTCTTGTCTTTCTCTGCCAAATTCCCCCCACCCCTGCCTGTTTTTTTTTTCCTGTTCTTTCACCCCTCTCAAATTTTTCCTCCCCTTTTTTATTTTCTCTACCTCTCAATAGTTATAGGTAGAGGGAGAGAGGGCACCCTGCCCTATCTCATCATAGTGTAGGGTAGGATGGCGTGGGGCGACTTTTATGCAGTCACCCAAGAGCATGTTTGCATGGCATGCCGCCCCTGTCTTTTCTCTGGCGTGGTGGCAGGGTATGTGAGGGTATGGTTGGTGTCAGTGAGTGGTCAAGTCAGGGGAAGAGAGAGGGGGAAAGATGATTTAAAATCTTCTTCTTCCTTTGCCCTGCATGTGCAGGGGAAGAAGGAGAACAATGTCATTCAAAATGACACTATTTTGGGGTTTTTTTTTAATAAAAGAAAATGAATTTGGGAATAACTCAAAAATGGGTTATGATACCCATTAACTTTTTTTTTTTTGTATTTTTCAATGTATGATGAAAATGCAATTTATATATATAAATTTTGCATGAAAATTTTAGAATTTGGCTATATGCATACAAAATAAAGCATATATATTTTTTGTATTTTTTAAATGAGAAATTGTTTTAGATTTTTTTAAAATTTTGGTGAAAAACTAGTATTTTTAATACCAAGTTAGTATAAGCCTACAACCATGATATTAAGTGAAATGATTGAGAAAATATGTGAGGGACAAACAAATAATTTTTAAATGGTCCTTGAAATCTTTTAGAATTTTTTAAAATTTATTTGGGGGTTGTTTGACAAAAAACCATTTTTCCTTTAAATGAAACAACCAAAATAGGCCTAAGAACGTGTTTGCCAAACACGTCTTTAAGCTAAAAAAATCATTTATCAAAACACTTGCCAATCAAACAAGACCTAACTTAATTGACTAAAAGTCAAATCGATCGGGTTGATCCGAAATCATTAGTTAGACCATGAACCATACCTAAAACTTTGGTTTAACCCAAAAACAAACTTAAAACAAAGTAAATATCCAAAAATAAATTCAACTAAAAAACATGAAAAACATAAAATTTCTTAACAAAAATAGATCAAACATACAGAATGAAGAACATGATGAATGTTCTTCGTGAACCTAGAAAACATAACTCTCATCATCGACTAGATATAGCAAAACCAGGGGCATAAAAAGATTATAAATCATGCAATGATCAATAATCTAAAACTTATGCACTTCGATTATCACTAAATCATCACAATTTGATCATGGAAGGTTTCGGTTTGAAATCAAAACCTTAAGATTAAAATCAAGAAATACATGTTATTAAGGCAAAAGAAATCTAGATTACTAGGTAAAGGTGTCAAATCATGTAGCCAAGGCAATGTTCTTTCCATGAACATTGCCCAGTAAATGCAGAAATGCCTAGATGACTCAGAATGACAGATATGCAACCAAACCCAAAAACAATGCACTAAGAGCCCAGAAAAATGTACGAGGCTTAGCAACTGAAGCTTAAGCATGCTTAAAACAACTTATTTTAACAATTAAAACAATAAGAAACAAGAAATCAAAGGCAAAACCATAAGTATAGTCTATGTCCTATAGCAAACCAAAAACACGTTCCAATACTATTTCAAAGGTTTTTTTTT
>Ga0325414_1001155_pt1 | contig 24760 bp, 4 predicted proteins | sample PopdelMetagenome_8_FD_206183 | JGI IMG/M metagenome (GOLD analysis project Ga0325414, IMG submission 206183) | Populus deltoides microbial communities from Bellville, Georgia, United States - Leaf-PdKOR-R3 | ecosystem: Host-associated > Plants > Phyllosphere > Phylloplane/Leaf | place: USA... | reverse complement strand
CGTCTTTTTTGAATTTCATTCCTCTCTATTTTATGTTAAGGATCTCATGACAAAGGAAGTTCTTCTTTCCGGTCAGAGTAGAGATGGTCTATATGTTTTGTCCGAATCGTCCGCAACGTCGTTGCCTCAAGCTTTTTCCTCTACCTGTCTATCTACTTCAGCTGATGTCTGGCACCATCGCCTTGGACATCCTAGTCCACGTATTCTGCATTTGTTGGTGAAAAATAAAAAAGTGTCATGTACGTCCACTCAGTTTAATTTTCATTGTCCTGTGTGCTCTCTAGGAAAGTCATCACGTCTGACTCTAAAAACTACAGGTCATCAAACTCGAGCTCCCCTTGACTTGATTTTTAGTGATGTTTGGGGTCCATCCCCTATGTTGTCATCTGATGGTTTTCGCTATTTTGTTATTTTTGTGGATGCTCATACAAAGTTTATATGGTTTTATCCTTTGACTGTTAAGTCTGATGTTTTTGCAATTTTTCATCAGTTTCAGGCGCTTGTGGAGCGCCAATTCTCCTTAAAAATTAAGTCTGTTCAAACTGATTGGGGTGGTGAATATCGAAAACTAAATACATATTTTAAAACGATTGGTATTCATCATCGTGTGATCTGCCCGCACACTCATGAACAAAATGGCATGGTTGAACGCCGTCATAGACATATTGTTGAAACTGGACTAACTCTCCTTGGGCAGTGTCACGCTCCCCTTAAATATTGGAGTTATGCTTTTGAAAGTTCTGTTTATTTGATTAATCGCATGCCCACTCCAGTTCTTAATAATAAGACACCGTTTGAATGTCTTCTAAAATCAACACCTGATTATGCATTTCTTCGTACTTTCGGGTGTCTCTGCTTTCCTTTTCTTCGTCCATACAATGCTCACAAGTTAGACTTTCGATCCACTCCTTGTGTTTTTCTAGGATATAGTACCTCGCATGTCGGTTATCGATGTCTTGATTTGTCATCCAAACGAATTTATCTTGCTCATCATGTCCGGTTTCATGAAAATGTTTTTCCTCTTGATAAAATTGAACAGATTACAGCAACACCCAAACAGCCCTCTGCTCCCTCTATACCCGTCACTTTACATCCTCTCATGCAACCCTCTTCAGTCCCTTCACCACTGCCCCCTACACTGCCTACACTTCCTCCGGCTCACTTACCATTATCTGCATGTTATTATGATCATTCTTCAATTGCAGGTTCAGATTTGTCACACTCACAGGCGTCACCCGATGCTGCTGCCAGCTCCCCTGTTTTATCCCCTGTTCGCTCCCCTGTTGTGGGTGCTTCTTCTGTTGGGTCTCCTTCACGGTCTGATGCAGGTTCTGCCTCTCTTTCCCCTCCTGGTATTACCGTATGTGTTGATCTTTCTAAGTTCAATCTTCAGCATGTCCCTACCGCTGTCTCCTCTCTATCTCAGCGGGTTCGCACCCATCCTATGGTGCTTCGACCGCGGCCAGCAAAAAATGCTAATCTTAGCATTGCGGCTGTCTCACGAGTCACGACCTTACCTCAGCAGGAGCCATTGTCCTTTAAGGACGCAAACAGGTATGTTACTTGGGACACTGCCATGCAGGAGGAACTTCAGGCACTTCACTCTAATCAAACTTGGACGTTGGTGCCTCCCCATCCAACTATGAATGTGATTGGCAGTAGATGGGTTTACAAAATAAAAAGACATGCTGATGGTCAGGTCGCCCGATATAAAGCACGATTAGTTGCCCGTGGCTTCACTCAGCAAGAAGGGATTGATTATTTGGAGACGTTCAGTCCAGTGATTAAGCCTACAACAGTTCGCCTTGTGCTCACTATTGCTGTCTCATATGGTTGGACCATTCATCAGTTGGATGTTCATAATGCTTTCCTAAATGGCATTCTTCAGGAAGAGGTATACAGGGCGCAACCGCCTGGGTTTGTTGATCCTGCACTCCCTTCTCATGTGTGTCGTCTCCATAAATCTCTGTATGGTTTGAAACAAGCCCCTCGTGCTTGGTACAACCGGTTGAGTGAGTTCTTACTCTCTATTGGATTTCAGGCATCCAAGGGTGATACTTCTCTGTTTATTCTCTCTCATGATGGTGCTATGATTTACTTGCTTGTGTATGTTGATGATATTTTATTAACCGGGAGTAACTCAGCTGTGCTTCATAGATTGATTACTTTGCTACAATCAGAATTTAAGCTTCGGGACTTGGGCTTTGTTCATTTCTTCTTGGGTATTGAAGTTAAATCTACTGCTATGGGTATCTTATTAAGCCAACATAAATATGCCCTTGATATCATCCAACGAGCAGGTATGACTTCGTGCAAACCAGTTGATACTCCTCTATCTGCCTCCTCAAAATTAACACTCATACCGGGTACTCTCTACTCTGATCCCACACGGTATCGACAAATTGTTGGGGCATTACAATATCTTACCTTCACTAGACCTGACATCTGCTATGCAGTCAACAAGGTCTGTCAATTTATGCATGCCCCCACTGAGGATCATTGGTCTGCTGTTAAACGCATTCTGCGTTACCTCCAGGCTACAACCACTTATGGTCTGCACATCACTAGGGATTCTCCCTTGTCTCTTCATGGTTTCACAGATGCTGATTGGGCTGGTAGTATTGATGATCGCAAATCCATAGGTGGTTATCTTGTGTACCTTGGCTCTACCCCTATCTCATGGAAATCTGGGAAACAACGCACTGTTGCGAGGTCTTCTACTGAAGCGGAATATAAAGCCTTAGCTGATGGTACTGCTGAGATTTTATGGATTCGCTCATTATTGACAAAACTTCGGGTCCCTTCTTCAACTGTGACCACGTTATGGTGTGATAATTTAGGGCCACTTTCTTATCTGCAAATCTAGTATTTCACGCTCGTACTAAACATGTTGAAGTTGATTATCACTTTGTCCGTGATTGGGTTACTAAGCAAGAAATTCAGGTACGGTTTATCTCTTCCAAAGATCAACTAGCCGATGTCCTTACCAAGCCTCTTCCTCCAGTCTCGTTTGCTTACTTTCGATCCAAGCTTCGGGTCGAATCTCCACCTACAGCTTGACGGGGTGTATTAAGGAAAGAGACCCTATACAATGTAAACACTCTTATATAGGAATAGTTATTGTATAGAATACATCCCACCATTATATTGTACACAACCCTACAAGTATAAATACAAAGGATGGCTGCTACCCTTTAGCAACCTACACAATTATACAAAACTATCTCTCAATTAAATCTTAACTATCACCAAGTATTAAGGTGATAATAGTTTTTATCAGCTTTTTTTTTGTCCAATTTCCGAACCCTTCTATGAATGCTCATGCGTCCCATTTGGCATCAACAGTGACAAGCACTTGGCTCCCAATAATTGTAGTGAATTTAGCAGTACATTTTTTAAAATAAAATGAGAAATATTTATTATTTTCTTCGAGAAAGAGATGAGGAAATATTTGAATTGATGGAATCTTATAAACTATTAAGCACGAGTAAATAAAGTGGTCTAAAAGCTCAAAACCTAAACGACAACTCTTTGCCGTAGGACTATAATTTGTAGTATTGTGGAACAACTACAAATGTATGCACTCTTTCAACACAAAATCCAAATGTTGCACTCTTTCAACACATGAACTAGAAGACAAAATATTGGGATAACTAATTAATACTGATCTTAACGATGAAGATCACTAAACTTCTATCAAATCAATAAATTTTTAGATATCATTTTTTTTACAATTAATAAAATGGTTTTTAGTGCAAGAAAATAGGAATAATGTTTTTTGACAATTTATAAAAAAATCATCATTTTATACTAGGACATGTAATCTCATTTTAAATGATCGATTTCGAGCTTCACAACTTGAATTGGTTGAACCATATCGAGTCTTTGTTTTTGCAATATAAACAATGTCTTTGTTTTCACCAAGTAATGCCAGTAAGTTTATTACACATACACCCCTTCCTTTAGAAAGGATCGATCAAGAGTTAATTGGTTATCCATTTTAAAAATGAAACCAAGGGGTCGTGTCGAGGTTGTTCAGGATGAGAACGAAGACACAAGTGTGGGAGAAGATATCTTTCAAGTTAGTGAGTCGGTTGAACTGTATCGAGTTGCTCCATCGATTGACTTAGAAGAAAATTCAAATTTTCTCATCTTCAATAATAGTCTTGTTGATGTTGACGCTGAGGAGTTAAATGTTGTTCTAAGCTCCAGCGGACAAGCAAAGGTCAATGAAGATGATGATAACAACGTTATCAATGTTGAAGATTGCGATGGAGCTGATGACAATTCAATTGAAGAAGAAGAAGATAATTCTGACTAACTTTCAGAACACGAAAGTGTAAAGGAATTTTTTATAATGTAATATTTATGGATGGAATTCTGTACACCGAATTATTTATTTTATAATTGTTATGTGAACTGCTATTATTTGTGTTGTGCATGCAACTTTCAATGTAAGTGTTTGCAGGGAGGATAGATAGGGAATACATACACTATCTACCATTCACTGTGCACATCATCGATGGAAACACCGACGGTTTGAGTCCGTCGGTGTATTGTAGAGGCAAAGGGCACTGTTCACATCCCACATCACCGATGGAAACACTGACGGTTTGTGTCCGTCGGTGTATTCCAGAGGCAAAGGGAATGTTCCCACATCACCGATAGAAACATTGACAGTTTGTGTTCGTTGGTGTTTTCTAGAGGTGAAGGGAACTGTTCACATCCCATGTTGATGATGTCAATTAAAGTCCTCTGAGTTAGTTGCAGGTTACTGAGGGAATTACTGATGAATTGGGTAACCCAAAGTGGGGGTAATTAATGCATCTCTAACCGTGTGTACTATTTAACATTAGCGAGGGAATTACTGACAGACCACCGACGGACTGTGAAAATTCTGGAGGGTTTTTTGAAATTTTTAGTTCGAGCTTGAAATTTCATTGTGAATTTATCGAGGGAATCATCGATGGCTTAATTAAAAATACTATTATTTAATATTTTATCGATGATTCTGTCGGTAAAAACGTAATATAAAACTCAGTGAGCACCCTTTCAGTTCATTTTTTCCTTTCGTTCAATTTTCTTCAATCACCTCTCGTTTTTTCCTCTCAATTCAAGTGATTTGGCTTCAATTTCTAGTTCTATCTTCATCTTCAAAGTTTAAAAGGTATGTATTGTGATTCTCTTCACTTGTTATGATTTTTTTATCCCTGACTATTGCATGGATTTTACAACAAGTTTGTAAAATTTCAAAGAGTTTTGCCCTTGATTTCAAAATAATTAAGAACTTATTTGAGGTAAAACAAAAATATTATTCACTTTTGATATAAAGGATAAAAAAAACCTACAAAAGAGTTAATTTCAAAAATGTTATTAGAGATAGTAATTTACCTATAACTCACCTTTATATAAGGATAAAAAGCCTCTATGAGGTCAATATCCAAAATATTATTGGGAGGAATACAATTCATTCATTTCTAATTTAAGGATAATAAGCTGCAAAGAATTTTATTTGGAATATTATTTTGAATGACGCGGTAGCTAAAAATCCCAAATTTGTCCTGAAATAAGCCTCAATGATAATGGAAGATATTTCAACCTTTTAAACCAAGTTTTTAACCTAGGAAACCAGATTTTGTTCTTCGTAGTAAACCCGTTATAATAGGCCGATAGAAATAGAAACACCATCATACCATAGCAACCACAAAACAAAACAAAAAATAATGAAACTTATCTCAGGCGAGGCGTATTAGGGGTGCTAATACCTTCTCTTTACGCAACCAGTCCTTTGCCTAGAATATATAAAAGACTAGTTAGGATTCCTAGTAACCATAATACTAGGTGGTGACTCTTTATCCAACGAAAGACGTCCTCCCCACCATTACAACCCCCACCATTTTTCATCCAAACAAAACCTCGAAACCCCCTCACCTCCTCATTCACCAAAACCCATTTGCTAACTACCCATTGTCCCTTCACCGTAAACCACCACAACCGAAACCACCATAGCCACCATAACACAACCCATGATCGCTAATCATCCTCCTTCCCCACAACCCTTCTCTGACCTTTTTTATTTGTACAACAATCTCTCACAACCCTCATTCCTACCATTTTCCTTTTCAACCATGAAAGTTGTTAACCCCAGGAAGAAATAAATAAATAAAAGTGAAGAAATTCATGCATATGGTTAAATAAAAACAGGAATCCAGAAGTTTTTAAATATAAATTTCCAGCGAAATAATTCGAGACATTATAATAAACCCGGTACTATTGAGGGTTGGATGTAATTGAAGAGAATAATACACTTAAAGGAAATGGGAGCCTAAATGCAAATAAGGGAAATTATAGAGTATAAATACCATCTCCTCACCAAAAACATCTGCAGGAACCATAAGGAAAGAAAATAGGGAGTTTTGTATCCATTCTTGCAAAATCAAGAGAAAAACACTAAAATTTGAAGAACCTATCCAAGATTAACGGTTTATAGATGGGATAAACACTTGTGTGCAAGGGATTAACAAGAAAATTGAACAAGAAGAAAAGAAAGGAGGGAGTTGAAAATCTTCAACTAGTTGAAGATCAAAATCTTAATTCGTACCGGGTAAGGTGTTCTAAACATGATCTTAAAAATTCATTTCAAATTTGATAATGAATTGATGCCTTGATATTGAATTATAGGTTAGGGTTCTTAGACATGAATTGGGGAAAAAGTATTTGTTGTTAACATAACCGTCCGAACTGTACGACTCGATCAATATTAAAAGATCCCAACATATTCTTTTTATTTGAGGGTAAATTTTTTTTTCCAAAAATTCGGTAGAGTTTCGTTCGTATTTAGAACATCCCAAGTTATCGACTACTATTAATTTACTCAATCAACCCATCATCATAAGGTCCCATAATTCTGGACCCTATATCAAACCTCATAATTCCACACCTCATACAATCCACAAAATATATATATATATATATATATATATCTTACGAGTAAGTTCAATTTGAACATAGTCCAAACATCATATCATAAAATTTAAAAGGAAAGGAATACTAACATGCAAAGAAAGTATTTACAACATAATAAGTGTTCTATATATATATACACATATATATATCTTACGAGTAAGTTCAATTTGAACATAGTCCAAACATCATATCATAAAATTTAAAAGGAAAGGAATACTAACATCCAAAGAAAGTATTTACAACATAATAAGTGTTCTTAAATATTTCAAAAGGGTTAATTACAAGATAACTAAAATACCACATGCTAAGTTGAACTTTTATAAATACATCAAAGTTTACACAAAAGTATACTACATAAACACATTAATTCCCTTTTGTTTAAGTTAAATATTTACATAAGCTTCACAAAGTAGAGTCCTAAACTAATGATCTTCCTTGATATTTGATGGACCTGTTACATAAATAAACATATCATTATGTTGATAAAGAATATATATGCTCATGTAATGAATACGAATGAAGTATTAACTTTCTAGCGGACCCATAAGAATTCTAACAGAGAGCTTATATTTTTCTTGTAAGTCTTTTAAACCTAATTAACACTCATTTGCGTATCCTTAATTTGAATACTCTTATTTACTTGCATGAATTGGGTGACCTTGCCAAGTCTAATCTTGTAATTCATATCCCGACAATCCTATCACAGATGCCATTAGCCGAAGCTAATCTTGTAAATCATCTCCTGGCAATCCTATCATGGATGCCATTAGCCGAAGCTAATCTTGTATTTACGCTAGATTTTATTTACATTAAAAATGACATTTATTGTAATTGCATTCACCATAAGAATTCTAAATTGTATAAGTGCAAATAGGAGGAGAATCACGCACCTGCTTCGCCTGTCTCGCGACCTCCCCTAAAAGAAGATCCAATCCTGGTTGCTCCTTCTGAATCATAAGGAAGTTTTAGGTTATGATTCCTTCAAGCCGACATTATAGAGAATCCATATTCATCCATTACTCATTTGTTACTTTCTATACATGTTCATTTCCTCATAATAACATACATACATATATCATGTATATTTTCAGAGTTAGTATCTCAATGTTCAAGTGTTCGTATGACTCAATTCTTTTCTATTCTTATATATATAGTATTCATGTGAAAGCCTACCATTACTGTCTAGACATTGAACTGTTACTGTCCAATTTTCAACTGTTACTGTCCAACTTTGAACTATTAATGTCCAACCGTTACTATCTAATCTTCAACTGTTACTGTCTAACTTTGAACTGTTATTGTCCAATTTTTAATTGTTAATGTCCAATTTTGAACTGTTACTATCCAACCATTATTGTCTAATTTTCAACTGTTACTGTCCAACTTTGAACTGTTACTATCCAACTTTGAACTCTTACTGTCCAATTTTCAACTGTTACTGTCTGAACACTCATCAGATTTTTAACTATATCTAAAGTTCTAAAACTCCATTTTAAGTGAGATTTATCTTGTTAGAAAGCTAAGACACAAGGCTACAAGTTCTCTAAGGGAGGAGAACCCAGTTTTGCCTCCAAAATAGTCAAAATTGCTCATTAACTAATTAGTCCTACTGCCCTACATAATCAGTCACGACTCGGTCTCAGCTGGTAACCCATAATTGGAGTTCTACATCTCCAAATTGAGCAAGACCAGTTTTCTTGGTTAGCTAATATTCAAATCTACAATTCCTATGAGGAACCCAATCCTAATTCCCTCATCCTCCTACCTGAAATCTCACCGAAAGTCAGGAGACAAGTCTATCCAGATTGTCTCCCCCTCCTCTTCACATAATACTTTCATAAACTACATACCACACATATAAATTAACTTAATCTCAACAATAAGTACTTTTTCCCTAATTTATTTCTAAGAACCCTAACCTATGATTCAATATCAAGGCATCAATTCTTTATCAAATTTAAAAATGAATTTTTTTAAGATCATGTTTAGAATACCTTACCCAGTACAAATTAAGATTTGGATCTTCAACCAGTTGAAGATTTTCAACTCCCTCTTTTCTTTTCTTCTTGTTCAATTTCTTGGTAATCCTTTGCTCTCAAGTGTTTATCCCATCTATAAGCTCTTAATCTTGGATGGGTTCTTGAAATTTTAGTGTTTCTCTCTTGATTTCTCAAGAATGGGTATAAAACTCCCTATTTTCTCTCCTTAGGGTTCCTATAGATTTTTGGTGAGGAGAGAGTATTTATACTCTATATTTTCCCTTATTTGCATTTAGACCCCCTTTTTCCTTTAAGTGTTTATTCTCTTTAATTAAATCCAACCCTCAACAATACTGGGTTTATTATAATGTTTCAAATTATTTTGCCCGAAAATTTATATTCAAAAATTTCTAAATTTCTGTTTTTTATATAACCATATGCATGAATTTCTTCACTTTTATTTTTTTATTTTTTTTTCGGGGTTTAGAGTTAAAATTAAGTTAATTTATGTGTGGTATGTAGTTTATGAAAGTATTGTGTGAAGGGAAGGGGGTGACGAATCTGGACAGACTCATCTCCTAACTTTCGTTGAGATTTTGGGTAGGAGTATGAGGGAATTAGGATTGGGTTCCTTCATAGAAATTATAGATTTGGATGTTAGCTAACCAAGGAAACTGGTCTTGCTCAATTTGGAGATGTAGACTCTAGTTATGGGTTACTAACCAAGATTGAGTCGTGACTGATTCTGTAGGGCAGTACGATTGATTAGTTGATGAGCAATTTTGACTATCTTTGAGACAGAACTGGGTTCTCCTTCCTTAGAGAACTTGTAGCCTTGTGTCTTAGCTTTCTAACGAGATCAATCTCACTAAAAATGGAGTTCTAGAACTCTAGATATAGTTAAAAATCTGATGAGTGTTTAGACAGTAACAGTTGGACAGTAATAGTTCAATGTCTAGACAGTAACGGTTGGACAATAACGGTTGGACAGTAATAGTTCAATGTCTAGACAATAACGGTTGGACAGTAATAGTTCAATGTCTAGACAATAACAGTTGGATAGTAACATTTGGACAATAACAGTTCAATGTCTAGACAGTAATAGTTCAATGTCTAGACAGTAATAGTTAGACATTAACAATTCAATGTCTAAACAGTAACAGTTGGATAGTAACAGTTCAATGTCTAGACAGTAATAATTGGACAGTAACAATTCAAAGTTAGACAGTAACAATAGACTTTCACGTGAATGTTATATATAAGAATATAAAAGAAATGAGTCATATGAACACTTGAACATTGAGATACTAACTCTGAAAATATACATGATATATGTATGTATGTTACTATGAGGAAATAAACATGCATAGAAAGTAACATATGAGTAATGGATGAATATGGATTCTCTATAATGTCGGCTTGAAGGAATCATAACCAAAAACTTCCTTATGATTCAGAAGGAGCAACCAGGATTGGATCTTCTGTTAGGGGAGGTCGCGAGACAGGCGAAGCAGGTGCGTGATTCTCCTCCTATTTGCACTTATACAATTTAGAATTCTTATGGTGAATGCAATTACAATAAATGTCGTGTTCAATGTAAATAAAATCTAGCGTAAATACAAGATTAGCTTCGGCTAATGGCATCCGTGATAGGATTGCCGGGAGATGGTTTACAAGATTAGCTTCGGATAATGGCATCCGTGATAGGTGTTGTTACTCATTTTTAGACCCCATGTTTGCTGGAAGATTGACAAAAGCAGATGAAAGAAATATTTTTTCAAAACCCTGTTTGAGCTGTTTTCTGCTCTCTTTATCCTTCCCCTTTGCTGCCAAAATCATCAAGTTTTCTTAGATTGATCATAAGTCTTCATAATGCCAAATTCATTCCTTTTTTATCTGGTCTTTAAGGTTGAATAAATCCCTCAGAATTTGCATAAAAAAAATGGTTCTGCTGTTGTTGCAATTTTTTGTTCCAACTTAGGCTCTGATTCTGACTCGGTTTCGTATAATATCAGACCATCCTAGGTATATTCTGTCACTCATGATATGTTAAAAAATTGACGTACACCTTTATTAGGTCCTAGGGATCATTTTTCTTAGGGCAAATTCTCAGTCAGATTCGGATGCTCAGCATCATTAGATCAAGAACCTTTTTGACCAACTAGATTACGGGCAGATTCTGTTCTCTAAAATGATTTTATCTCACTTCAACTCCATCAAATTTGTAGTCCGGGACACATAGATAAATTTGAGCTTTTGAATTGCTTGATTTTGATATAAAAAACTCAAGATATTTCTGTTTGAAATCTAGCGTGAAAACATAGAATCTTGCCGCGAGAAGGTTTCCAGCCGAGTTTAGTTGCAATTCTGTTATTCAAAACGAATTTATCTCACTTTGAATCCTTCATCAAAGTTGTAGTCTGGGACACGTAGATGAATTTGGGGTTTTGAATCGCTTGATTTCAATATCAAAAGCTCAAGATATTCCCGTTTGAATATCTAGTGTTGAAAGCAGGGATTCTTAGCCGCGAGAAGGATTTTTGCCCAAGTTCGCGGGACTGATTCGAAGGATTTTTTTTGGACCAAGGACTGAATCGAAATGTGCTAAATTGAGGGATTGAATTGAAGAAGGACATTGAAAGCTGGAGAGGGGGGCTGGATCATCATAAATGACAGGATTTTTACCACACCGAATAAGGAAAATAGGACTTTGCAGCTGCACCCTCCATCTGATTTCTTTCCTTTTTTTCTGCTGTTTTCCTTTCTCATCACGCCTGATTTTTGGAGCTGAAGACCATGTTTTTGTTGCCTCATTTCAAAGGGAGCAGCTGGCCCTATGGAAGGAAAGAAAAGAGCCACACCATCCTCTAACTAGGAAAGAAATCACTGCTAATCACAAAATCATAATCAAACATTCTGGTTTCCTATTTCTGCTCACTCGAGAATACACCCTAGAGTTAATGTAATATTTATTTCCTAAGTAAAGCCGTGAATAAGCTATATAGAAGCCTCGGCTGCTGACCTAAAGAAGGGGGGCGGAAATGCACAAAGAAAGAGCAAAAAGAGAGGAGAAAAACAGAAAAAGAAAGGAGAGAACAGAGAAAAACGAGAAAAGAAAGACAAGAAGAAATGAGAGAGAGGCAGGGCAGAGAAAGCCATAAGAAGGATACTGTCGTAAGGAAGGAAAAACACAGAGGCAAGGGCGACAACTCCACCAGCACAACACGCCTTCATCATCATCGTCTTCGCCGTCTCCAGAGAGAGCATCAGCAAGAAGAGAAAGACAGAGACCAACACCAGTGTTGCCAGCGTTCGTCATTGTCTCCAGAATCAGTGATAACCGGTCATGCGCAAGAACTGCAGCATCATCATCTTCGCCCGTCAGCTATCAGCACCTGTCGTCTTCATCCGTCTTAGCGCCAGCTTTCAAGAAAAGGAAAGTAGAACAGAGAAGAAGGGAAAGAGAAGAGAAGAAAACAGGGAGAAGAAAGGAGAAAGAGGCAAGCAATACAGGAGAACGCCAGACAAACGCAGGCAACGTAAGACTAAAAAAAAGGGCATCGCCAGCAGACCAGGTAAGCTGTCTTTTATTCCCAGCTTTTGCATTCATTCTGAGTTGCATTTGTTACTGTTCAAGTGAAATTTAATTCACTTGAACAATAACCGAGCAACGCATGTGTATTTATTTTTTTTGTGTTTTTTTTTTGTATTGTAAAAATAGAAATCTATGAAAAAGAGAGCACGTTTGATACCATGTTTTTGAGACCGTTTCAAAAGAAAAGGAGATTTATGATTTTCTGTCATATTTATTTTAAGGTCTGGTTTTTCTTTTGTATTGTAAAAAATAGAAATCTCGTATTTAGAATACCCGGTTTTCGACGCAATTTGACAAATATATATATATATAGCAAAAAAATTTGTTTTCTTGTGTGTTGCATACGGCCAATACCCTAACATGTTTTGAACGCTCTTTTTTATTTATATAAAAAGTATTGGAAGTTTTGAAAATGTGTTTTCGCATGGATTTCTTAAACACAAAAAAAATTTGTTTTCTTGCATTTCTGGATTTTACAACATGTTTGTAAAACTCCAAAGGGTATTGGCCAATATTCCAAAAAATATAAAAATCTTATTTTGGGGGGAATTCATCTATTAGTCACCGCTAATGTTTGGATAAAGAAATCCTTAAAGGACGAATATCCAAAATATTATTGGGAATAATTTGTTATTATTCACTGTTAATATTTGGATAAAGAAACCCGGAGTGGTAAATATCCAAAATAATTTTCTAGGAATAATAAATCCGCACACATCCTTGAAAAAAGCCTTGATTATAATTGAGGACATTTCAACTTTTGACTCCACGATTTACGAGCCGTGAGAGTATGAAACACTAAGGCAAAAAGAGTCTTTTAAAGCGCTCTGAATTTCCTTAGATTTCTAAATCTTTATCCTCCCTACTTGCGATTTACGAGTCGCAAACTCTTGAAATAGTAAGGGAAAAATGAGCTTTTAAAGCACATGGAATCTCCTTGGATTTCTACCTTAATAAATTTAGTTTGAATCAAACCTAGAAAAACTGATGGGATTAGAAAACACAAACACCATAGCAATTATAAGGCAAACCAAACACCAAGCAGCTTACCTTAGGTAGGGTGTACTAGGGATGCTAATACCTTCCCTTTACGCAACCAGTCCCTTGCCTTAGAATCTCTAAAAAACCAGTTAGGTTTCCTAGTGACCATAATACTAGGTGGCGACTCCCTTATCCATGAAACAAAACGACCCCGAAATCAATTGAGGATCGCCGCGACACCGTGCTCCGCCGCGAGGGTGCAACAATAGGAATGTCGAGATATGAATTACAAGATTAGCTTCGGCTAATGGCATCCGTGATAGGATTACCGGGATATGAATTACAAGATTAGACTTGGCAAGGTCACCCAGTCCAGGCAAGTAAATAAGAGTATTCAAATTAAGGATATAAAAAATGAGTGTTAATTAGGTTTAAAAGACTTACAAGCAAAATATAAGTTCTCTGTTAGAATTCTTATGGGTCCGCTAGAAAGTTAATACTTCATTCGTATTCATTACATGAGCATATATATTCTTTATCAACATAATGATATGTTTATTTATGTAACAGGTCCATCAAATATCCAGGAAGATCATTAGTTTCAGACTTACTTTGTGAAGCTTATGTAAATATTTAACTTAAACAAAAGGGAATTAGTGCATTTATGTAGTATACTTTTGTGTAAACCTTGATATATTTATAAAAGTTCAGCTTAGCATGTAGTATTTTAGTTATCTTGTAATTAACCCTTTTGAAATGTTGAAGAACACTTATTATGTTGTAAATGCTTTCTTTGCATGTTAGTATTCCTTTTCTTTAAAATTTTATGATATGAAATGTGGACTATGTTCATATTGAACTTACTCGTAGGATATATATATTGTGTGGATTGTATGAGGTGTTGAATTATGATGTTTGATATAAGGTTCAGAATTATGGGACCTTGTGATGATGGGTTGATTGAGTAAATTGATAGTAGTTGATAACTTGGGATGTCCTAAATACAAATGAAACTCTACCGAATTTTTGGTGAATTAAAAAAAAAATTACCCTCAAATTAAGAGGATATGTTGGGATCTTTTAACATTGATCAAGTCGTACAGTCGGACTGTTACAGCTGGTATCAGAGCCAAACCTCACTGCTGTCTGGTTGTGCCAATGGGGCGTTGAGCTAGTTAAGTGGGCTGGATTTTCATATCCCACATCGGCGAGTGAGGGATTGGTAGTTGTTCTTATTAAGAGTGCTGGTTACAACTTGTCATACACGTTTTGGGGCGTCGGGCTCAGATGTGGGCTCGCGTCACCACGAACAAAACCGTGAGGGCGTTAAGGCCTAAAGCGGACAATATATGGCAAGTTGGGTCGGGCTGTTACAAAAGTACTTTGAAATCAACCCTAACCTCTATTTTTCTCACCTTCCCACTCTATAAACCCAAATAACAAAACCAAATGCCACTACTCACCCTCTATTTCTACTGTTTGCGACCCCTCTCTCTCAAAAGCATCGATAGAATAATCACTAAACAAAATTTCTAAGTATCACCTAAAGAGATATTGTACCCTTCATGAGAGCATGACATCGCCATAACCCTTCCCGGATAGGTCAGTAGGTCTTTGGTTAGATAAGGAGTCGCCACCTAGTATCATGTTTATTAGGAACCCTAACTAGTCTTTTAAATATTCTAGGCAAGGTATTGTGTAACACCCCCACAACCGAGATGAAATAACAATCTCATGTAACTAGAAAATAGAGTAAATTATATATATATATATATATATATATATATATATATATATATATATTTTATTAATATGAAGACTACCGAAATTTGAATTGTTATTATCTAAGTCTTGAACCGTTACTGTCTTACGGTTATTGTCTAACATATCTCACCTTTGATGTCTCACTCTCAAAGTTATATAATCAAAGTAATAATTATTATATAAATCTAATTTTCTATAGAAAATTCGGTAGAGTTTCCTTTGTTTTTTGATGTTACCAAGTTATCAACTAGACTTCATTCAATCACAATCCTAAATCTTCCACTTCGATCCAACCATCGTGGATCATATCCCATCTCATGATACAATATTTCACATAGCAATACTTCGTTGTGCTTTCTCAACCTTACATCATCAATAAATAAAACATGGTAATTATATTCTCTTAAAATAAAACATTAACTACATACAGATAAAAACTCAAAGGATTCATATTGAACTAATTATTACTTTAACATGCATCCATCTTTTAAACATGCATAATTATAATTACTAAGTTTCTTCATGAATAGTTTAGTAATATTAGTTCCTTACTTATACTTTTTAAATGTATAAATATCAAAAGCAAATATCTTTATGACACATATTAAAATATACATATAATACAAATTATATATAAAGCAAAAGATATTACATAAAAAAACAGATTTAAACACAAAGCTCATGTTTAATGCTCCGCATCACCTCGTGAAATACCTGTATATATAACATTAATAAGAAAATAAGGAAGATAACACATTAAAAATGATAAAACTATTATGTTCAAAATTCTTCAAAATATATCAATTTGTCTTTCATCACTAACTACATATCAACATCAATAACCCATTCATAATTTATCAATCCAATACTTATAGGACCTCAGCAACCAATACTTATAGGACCTCAGCAACCAATACTCATTGCTTAATTTTCAATTTAGTAATTCACAATTTACCTCAAATCCAGCTAAACCTCCTCGATAGCCAACAATCAAACCGGTAATTCCATACGAATTACCCAACACTCTATTAATAGTCAGTCTAACCGGTAATTCCATATGAATTACCCAACATCCGGCTATTCTCTATTAATAGTCAATCTCCATATGAATTATCCAACATTCGACTATTCTCTATTAATAGCCAATCTAACTAGTAATTCCATACGAATTACCCAACACTCTATTAATAACCAATCTAACTGGTAATTCAATATGAATTAGCCAACATCCGGCTATTCTCTATTAATAGCCAATCAAACCGGTAATTCCATACGAATTACCCAACATTCGGCTATTCTCTTTTAATAGCCAATCAAACCGGTAATTCCATACGAATTACCCAACACTCTATTAATAGCCAATCTAACCGGTAATTCAATACGAATTACCCAACATCTAGCTATTCTCTTTTAATAACCAATCTAACAGGTAATTCCATACGAATTACCCAACATCTGGCTATTGCTATTAATAGCCAATCTAATCGGTAATTCCATATGAATTACCCAACATCCGACTATTCTCTTTCAATAGCCAATCAAACTGGTAATTTCATACGAATTACCCAACACTTTATTAATAGCAAATCTAACAAGTAATTCTATACGAATTACCTAACATCCCTATTATAATACAAACAAGTTTCTTCTTCTACTTTTTCCATATCATTATGTCATAAAACAACTCATAACTAATAATGAAACTTTGAATTTTAAAAGAAAGTTATGAATCACTTACCATTTGCTCGTGATGGCCCGACTCCTTCTACATGATGCCCTGCTCTCGAAACAACTCCCGAATCAATCAAATTGCACTATATTATTAATCCATTAATATTTCTCCTACGTGCCTAAATTTGAAGCATATAATATCTTTTATTTAATTGGGTTTTGTACCAAAATTTTCATTCATTTGTCACCTCATTTTCAACATATAGTTTTAATCAATTTTCTTCTTTTAATTCACTTAAAGAATTCTTCCATGAACTACTCCTATCATTTATTTATTTCTTATTTTCACATTCTTATGATGTTTCTTCACTTGTTTATAATTTGAATACTTCAAATAAGATAAGGAACATCATTTCTCGAACATAAAACAATCAAAACCTCATCCATTTATTTCCTCATCCTTAGTTACAAGTTCATTTCTTCAAACTTATTCAATTTCTTTCTTAATTACTACTTACATTCACTATTTCTAAGAACCCTAATTTAAAGAGTCAAGAATATAAGAAATTAAATCAAATTTAATTGTTATTTTTTGATAACTTGCTCAAAAACACTTCATTCAAGTAAGAATCTTAATTTTTCATGCTTACCAATCTAAGTTCTCTCAACTTCTCTTCTCCTCCTAGTGTGGCTGGCCCTCCTCTCCCTTCTTCTATCCTCCTTCACTTGATTCTTCCTTAATTTAATTTTCTAAGTCTTTCAATCTTACAAGTTTCAAAGCTCTCCCTCACTTTTTCTTGTTTTTCTCTTAATTTATAATGTTTTTCTCTTGCTTTTTTTTCCTTTTCCCTTTCTTTCTCTCTTATGGCCAAGCACTTCCCTTGTTAATAACTTATAAATGGTAACAATTTAATTAATTCCATTCATGTCCCTCAATAGTAAATTTTCATGTTTTTGGCATAAAATTCTCGAGTACCGATACAGGTTAGACCACCTTTTTACCCAATTTATTTTGATTTTCTTTAATTTACATCCCAGTAAATTTATTTCATCATAATCTATTTCCGTCTGGTCTTTATTCACATTTCTATATTTTCTATTTTTCAGCTATTTTTTAAATTTTATTTAATTTTTATTTTTATTTATTATTTATTATTTATTCATTTATTTCCATTAAGGTAATCATTCAAGATAACTACTTATCTTAACATTTATTTTAGTGTCCCATAATTTTTTTTTTATCGAGGGCTTACATACTGGTTGTATAAAGAGAAGGTATTAACATCCCTAATACGTCTTACCTGAGGTAAGCTGCATTATTTTTATTTTGTTTGTGTTTGCTATGGTCTGATGGTGTTTCTATTTCTATCAGCCTATTATACCGGGTTTACTACGATGAACAAAATATGGTTTTCTAGGTCAAGAACTCAGTTTGAAAGGTTGAAATGTCCTTCAATATCATTGAGGCTTCTTTTGGGAAAAAAATTAGAATTTTTAGCTACCGCGTTGTTGTTACTCAATTTTGGACCCCACGTGCTGGAAACGGTGTATACCCCTTTTGAACCGAGTGTAGGAGTGTAGCTCATGTTTGTTGGAAAATTGACAAAAGCAAAGGAGAAAGAAATATTTTTTTTTCGAACCTTGTTTGAGTTGTTTTCTACTCTTTTTATCCTCCCCCTTTGCTGCCAAAATTGTCAGGTTTCTTAGACTGATTAGGGATCTTCATAATGCTAAATTTGTTCCTTTGTTATCTTATTTTTAAGGTTTGATAAATCCCTTAGAATTTGCACTAAAAAAACTGATTCTGCTGCTGTCGCAATTTTTTGTTCGAACTTAGGCTCTGATTCTGATATAGTTTCGTACGATATCTGACCATCCTAGCTATATTCTGTCACTCATGACATGTTGAAGAATTGATCTACACCTTTATTGGGTCCAAGGGGTCACTGTTCTTAGGGCAGAATCTCAGTCAAATTTGGATGCTCGGCATTGTCAGATCAAGAAAACCTTTTTTGACTAACCAGATCCCTACCAGATTCTGTTATCTAAATGATTTTATCTCACTTTGAATCCTTCATCAAAGTTGTATTCCGGGACACGTAGATGAATTTGGGCTTTTGAATTGCTTGATTTCGATATCAGAAGCTCAAGATATTCTTGTTTGAAATCTAGTGTTAAAACATAGAATCCTGCCGCAAGAAGGATTCCAGCCGAGTTTGGTTGCAATTATGTTATTCAAAACAAATTTTTATCATTTTTTATCCTTCATGAAAGTTGTAGCTCTACAAGTGTAGATGAATTTTGGACTTTTGAATCGCTTGATTTCGATATCAAAAGCTCATAATATTCCTGTTTGAATATCTAACATGAAAGTAGAGAATTCTGCCGCGAGAAGGATCCTGACCCGAGTTTTGCACGAAAAACTCTATTTCCATCACAAATGTTGTTGATTTGTTCTTAGGTCATACTCTTAGTCATATCAGGATTCTCGGCATTGTCAGTTTTTGAATTAGATCAGGAGACCCTTATTGATCAACCAGATTACTGCCATATTTTGTTCTGTAAAACAATTTTATCTCACTTCGACTCCTTCATCAAAGTTATAGTCTTGGACACGTGGATAAATTTGGGCTCAACTCCTTCATCAAAGTTATAGTCTTGGACTCGTAGATAAATTTGGGCTTTTTAATTGCTTGATTTCAATATCAGAAGCTCAAGATATTACCATTTGAATATCTAGTGTGAAAGCAGGGATTCCTGCCGCGAGAAGGATTTTTGCCTGAGTTTGCAGGGACACAATTGCAAGATGCTTAAAGTTTGAAGATCAATTGCAGGCCAATTTGAAGCTCGTTTTTGGACTAAGGACCAAATGGGAAAGGTGTTAAAATAAAGAAGTTGAGTGAAGATAAAATTAGAAGGAATTTTGCTGGAGGAAGAAATTGAAGAACCACGTTTTCATCTGCACAGCTAGCCCGGTTTTTATTTCCTTTTATCTACAATTTCCTGTTTGGTTTCCAGTTTCTCTCGCTTGAATATAGAAGGAAAGAAAGCTGCAGACCACGTTTTTATTGCTTCATTTCAAAGGGAGCAGCTGGCTTCATGGTCCCAGGCTATAGAAAGAAAGAAAGGAGCCACATCATCCTCTAAAAAACTGGAAAGAAACCAGATATGATCACAAAATCAGAATCAAAACATTTTGGTTTCCTATTTCTGCTCACTCGAGATTACACCCTAGAGTTAATGTAATATTTGTTTCCTAAATAGAGTTGCGTTTTAGGTTATAAGCCCCTCTAATGACCTAGGAAGGGGATAGAAAAAAAAGAAGGGAAGCTATCAGAAAAGAGAAAGAAAAAGGGGGAAAAACAGAAAAAGAAAGACAAGAAAAAATGTAGGAGAGGATAGTGCAGATAACAGGGGAACATAGGTTTTCTTTCCTTGATCCTTTCATCATTGTGAAAGAAAGGAAAAGGGAAAACTGAAAGGAAGGAGGCGGAGAGTAGAAAGTAGAGAAAACAAATGGAAAAGATGCCAAAACAAGCAGGGACTACCTTTCGGTCTCTGCTTCATTCCCTGCAACAAGATCTGCAAAAAAAGAAAAGAATCGAAGCAAAAACCAGTAGAGAGAAAGGGATGAAGACACAGAGTTGAACGCAAGAGACCGACGCAAGCAGAGAACAAAGGGAAAAGAGCTGGAACAGACGAACACGGGCAAACCAGCCAGCACACCTTCAACATCGCTGCAACTCCTTCGTTTTTCTCCAGGTCTGTTATTCAATTCTGCAAGCATTTCTTGGTTGTATGTGTTACTGTTCAAGTGAAATTTAATTCAATTAAACAGTAACTCGCCAGCTTTCATTAAGTTGTAACTGCACCCTTAAGATGTAACTGTACCCTTTTGTGTCCAGTCAAGTCATTTGCTTGGGCAAGTGACCGACCGGACCTATTTTTTAAAACAAAAAAGAAAGATAAAGAGAATTATTTTCTGGCATATTTATTTCAAGGCCTGGGTTTTTTTATGTTGTAAAAAAATATCAATCTCGTATTTAGAATACCCGGTTTTCGACGCAATGTGACAAATATACATATATATCAAAAAATTATTTTCTTATGTGTTGCATACGACCAATATCCTAACATGTTTTGAACGCTCTTTTTTATACAAAAAAATATTGGAAGATTTGAAAATGTGTTTTTGCATGGATTTCTTAAACACAACAAAAATTATTTTCTTGCATTTTTGGATTTTACAACATGTTTATAAAACTCCAAAGGGTATTGGGCAATATTCCAAAAAATAAAAAATCTTATTTTTGAAGGAATTCATCTATTATTCGCCATAATGTTTGGATAAAGAAATCCTAAAAGAATGAATATCCAAAATATTAATGGGAACAACTTGTTATTATTCACTGTTAATATTTAGATAAAGAAACCTTAAGTGGTAAATATCCAAAATAATTTTCTAGGGATAATAAGTCATCACACATCCTTGAAAGAAGCCTTGATTATAATCGAGGACATATCAATTTTTTACTCCAAGGTTTACGAGCTGTGAGAGTATGAAACACTAAGGCAAAAATAGGCTTTTAAAGCGCCCTAGATTTCTAAATTTTTATCCCTCCTTCTTGCGATTTACGAGTCGCAAACTCTTGAAATACTAAGGGAAAAATAAGCTTTTAAAGCACATGGAATCTCCTTAGATTTCTATCTTAATAAATTTAGTTTGAATCAAACATAGGAAAACTGATAGGATTAGAAAACACCAACACCATAGCAATTATAAAGCAAATCCAACACCAAGCAGCTAACTTTAGGTAGGGCGTACTAGGGGTGCTAATAACTTCCCTTGACGCAACCAGTCCCTTGCCTTAGAATCTCTAAAAAACTAGTTAGGGTTCCTAGTGATCAAAATACTAGGTGGCGACTCCTTTTACACAATAAACAAAAAAAAACCGAAATCAATCGAGGGTCGCCGCTCCTCCGCGAAGGTGCGACACGCGTCATTCCAAATAATATTCCAGATAAAATTCCTTACAGTTTTTTATTTTTATATTAGAAATGCATAAATTGTATTACTACCAATAATATTTTTTGATATTGACCTTATACAGGCTTTTTATCCTTATATTAAAGGTAAGTAATAGGTAAATTACTATCCCTAATAATATTTTTGGTATTAACTCTTTTGTAGGTTTTTTTATCCTTTATATCAAAAGTGAATAATATATGTTTTTTTTCCTCAAATAAGTTTTTAATATTTTTGAAATTAAGGCTAAAATCCTTTGAGATTTTACAAACTTGTGAAATCCATGCAATAGTTTTTAAAACATTTCAAAGTATTTAATTTGTTTTATTAAAAGAATGCTCAATTAATTTTTGAGGATTTTTGGCTATATACCCAAAAACTTCATATATTTTTTTAAAATCAAAATATTATTTTTTAGATGATTTGTTTGGCAAAACCCCCTCTTTTTATTCATGTAAAACTACCAAAATAGGCTTAAGGGCCTGTTTTCCTAACACACCCTTAAGCCAAAAATTCTTTTATAAAAAATGTTGAAAACCAAACAGGGCCATATACATCTAACTTGAATTTGACCAAATCGGGTTAATCCAAAATCTTTAGTTCGACCATAAATCGAACCGAAGATCACTAGTTTGACCCGAAAAAACAAACCAAAACCAAAACTCAAGACAAATTAAACCTGCAAAAAACATAGAAACACAATTTTTTTTATCAAAAACGAGCTAAAACCCAGCAAACTCAAGAACAAGATGAACATTCAAAGTAAACACAACAATGTGAATTTCAAATCTTACAAGATACAACGAAATCAAAGGCATAGGCATGATGAGAATCATTCACCGAATCATAATCAAGCTTCCAACATCAACGATTATCACTTAATAATCACGATTTGGTCAAAATAGGTGTCGGTGCAGAAACGGAACTCTAGGATTAAAACTAAAAAAAAACAGTAATTGAAGCAAACCAACCTAGATTATTGATTAATCAAGTCTCCCGAAGTGTCTAGTGCAAAGAAAGGACCAAAACTTATTTTAGAATACTTGGACAACTTGAATTTGATATTGAAGGTTGAATTAGTAGTTTTAATTGAAGTTATTCATAGAGCAGACTATTTGTGCGGGTTTTGTTCAATTTTATACATGGTGTTTATTTTCAAGTTGTCAAGTTCACCAATTATTACACGATAAATGAATACAATGATAGTCGTTTCAAAAAAGTATAGTTTATTTATTTAAATTTAAGATATTTAAAATTTTAAGTTCATTGATCAGATCAATTTTAAGCACGAATAAAACACTTTTGTGGGATAAATCAAGTAAGCAAGAGGCAAGAGCTCAAAACCTATACGACAACTCGTCGCCAGAGGGCTATAATTTGTAGTTTTGTCGGAAATCAGCACGAGTAAAGCACTATAATTTATATTTTTGTGGAATTTTTTAATTAATACTAACAAATAATCCATATGCTTGCTCCATATAAATATATGCTCTCCATGCGTTGTTTCAACACAAGATCAACAAGACACAATATTGAGATAACTAATACTCATATTCAACAAATATGAAGATCACTGAAGTTCTTGGGCTCTCGTTCCTTCTCTTTGCCTTCATAGGAACTTCATTTCCTGAGGCCGTTCATGCCAAAGATGCTGCAGCAGTGCTCGATGTCTTCGGTCATGAGGTGCAAGCTGGTGCTCGTTATTTAATCGTAGCCCCCTCGACTGACAATACAACAACTCTTGCAGTCACTATCAATGGCCAGGGCTTATGCAATTCAGATGTTATACTTTCCACATTGAACGAGAGCCTCCCAATAACATTTTCACCAGTTATACAATCCACCGATAGTGTCATCCGCGAAGGAACTCATCTAAATGTGAACTTTGCAGGGCCAATTGCCATGTGCGCAATGGCAGGCGTGACACCCATGTGGAAAATCCGATTCAGCACAACACTGAAAGGATACATTGTGACCACTGGAGGTGTTGATAGATTGAATCGGTTTAAGATCACCAAGTATGAAGGTGATAATAGTTTTTATCAGCTTTCTTTTTGTCCAATGTCCGAACCCTTCTGTGAATGCTCATGCGTCCCAGTTGGCGTCAACGGTGACAAGAACTTGGTTCCTGGTGCCAGCCCTCTTCTTGTTATGTTTGAACCAGATGAATAGAGAGCACCAAAAATCGAGAATAAAATGGTGTCAGAATGATATTGAGGGAAGTCGATTGCCTATTATCATGTTTGAACCAGAACTATTATCTACTGCAATCCTGTATGAGGGATCTCGACTGCCTACTATCATGTGGTGGGCATAAATAAAACTTAAATAAATAAGAAGCTTTTTAGCTTTGGCTTTTCCTTAATTTTCATGTTGTCTCCATACACACACACACACTCTTCGTTTGTTGCTTGATATTGTCACTAGAAAATCATCTTGTTTTTATAATCAATTGAAAATTTTATGGGCTTCAAACTTGCATTGGTTGATATCCTCTAAATGTTCGGAACCAGATGTCAGTACTTTTCTTCCTTCTGCAAATATATATATATATATATATATATATTTATTTATTTTTTTTTGCATGTTTTAGTGGGTTTTAGGTCCTATTTATATATTGGCCTAGAATGTGATAATAGTTAATTTCAATTTGAAATTCATTCCATTTTATCATAATCAGCAGATAGGAAAGGGTATCTGACAAAAATAGGTTCGAAATAAAGAATATGAGTTACCACTAATTTTTTATTTCTCAAGTGTGATTGGTCGATTTATCAA
>Ga0325414_1001153_pt1 | contig 24782 bp, 15 predicted proteins | sample PopdelMetagenome_8_FD_206183 | JGI IMG/M metagenome (GOLD analysis project Ga0325414, IMG submission 206183) | Populus deltoides microbial communities from Bellville, Georgia, United States - Leaf-PdKOR-R3 | ecosystem: Host-associated > Plants > Phyllosphere > Phylloplane/Leaf | place: USA... | reverse complement strand
CCCGAATAAATCAAGTTTTATATATTTAATGACTAGCCCAATTCAATTAAAAGCCCAAGCCTGGTTAAGTGTTATGTTTTTTAAATCAATTTATCTAACTAGAATAAGTTTTAATAACTATATTTGAAAAAAGTAAACTTGTAATTAATTTCAGTACTTTTATTGAGCTGGAAAACCGTGGGTGTATTTTTTCAATTAGTACATTGATATTAATTTAAGTTTTAAAATTTTCAAATAAATTAACTAATTTAGACTAAGTTTAATAATTATGGTTGAAAAAATAAACTTGTGACTGATGTAAGCTTTATTGGGCTGGAAAACCATGTGTATATTTTTTAATTAGTACTTTGATAATAATTTATTTTCAATCTAGTCTTATAAATTTATATTTTTAATTTATTTATAATTTTTAAATACGAGATAATAACACAAGAAATTGACAATGAAGAGAAAAAAAAGGTTGTTTTTGGAATATTAGAAAGGAAAAGTCTCGTCTACAGACCACGGGTGTTAGACAAAGAAAATTACGGTATCTTAGTTGGAAAGTTTTAATAAGTTTTATTTAATATCTTTGTAAAAAACGTTGTTTTATTTAATAAGCCAAGATTCATTCATAAATAGATATTTTTATCGTTTTTGGTGCATCTTAGTTGGAAACTCAATGATCGAATCGTTTTGTCCGTTGATTGCCTCATCATGAGATTTTAATATTTTTATACGAATCATCACTTTATAAATCTCACCATTAAAATTTTTAATAACATCACATAATAAAAAATCATTAGAAATTATTCGGTTTTAATACAAATTAACATAGTAGGAGCAAATGATAAAAAAAAAAAAATTGTTTTAAGTCAAAACCCTCAAAGAATTAGAACATTCTAATTGTGAAAAGACACCTAAAGTATTTAATTTCAGTTCTTCCGAGTATTATTTGTCAAAAGAATATTATAATTTTTTATATAATAAATGTGTATAAAGACCTAGAACATCCTAATTGTAAGAAATATGTATTTATGTTACATGCATTTTTTAACTTTATAATAAGTTTATCAAACTCGTCATTAAAAGCTTGTGTCAAATAAAATGATTTATTGCGTGTACATACAACAAAAAAAAACTAAAAAAATGATAAAAATTAGTAAATTACAGGGGTTTATTTTTATAAAAGGGTCAAACTCTAGTATTTTTCATTCATGTGGATCCAATGTCCATTTTAAAACCCAACTCAAAATTGTTTAAGGTAAATAGATTCATAACTAGTATTAACATTCAATATTTACTGATACCAGAGTTAATGGTATTACCCTCAATAATCATTGATGCTAGAGTCAGGATTATTAACCCTAATATTTATTAACGCTAGAGTTAGAGATATTAACTCTAATATTCATCGACGTTAGAGTCAGGGATATTGACCCCTAAATACTCATTGATGCCAGAGTCAAAAATATTAGATGGTAACTCATTTTAAGGATGATATTATTTTTTTAAAAAACATAATCAGTCATTTTTCATAGAATCTTTGTTGACCAGTCATGGTTTTTAATAACTATAATACTAAATGGCGACTCCATAAAGAAGATCTTTTTTTCCCCATTAAAAGAATAAGATGCTAGAAACATTGTTCTTTTTTTTTTTAAGGTCATCGCGATGTTAAATGCGAAAATAATCATGGTAAAATACCTAAAATATTTAATTTTACTTCATCCAAGTATGACTTGTCAAAAGTCTATTATAACCTTTTATATAGAAAAAAAAACTAGAAAACTCAATTAATACTAAATAGAAAAATAAAAATAAAAAATTATTCCTTCTAAATAGAAAAAGAAATAATAATATTGAATAAAAAATTAAAAAAAATAATTCTAAGCGGGAAACGAACAAATAAAAAAAAACTAAAAAACATATTTACCTTTTTTCAAAAAAAAAAACTCCTAAATTAAAAATAATAACTTTAAAATTATAAAAGGAAACCTCTACATAAAAGTCTTATATTTGGACTTTGGACACTCTTGTGGACTACTTAATCTCTATAGAATAATTACATGTTCATATACTACACTTTTTATTATTAATCTCACATTGTTATATATTATTGAGTGTGTGCGTTGTTTAGTAATGTATTGTATGTGCTCTTGCTTTAATTTAAAAAACATTAATTTAATGATTTTTCAATATTTTAATATTAAAACCATTTGGAAACATCCAAACTATTTAAAAGCATTCAAAAAAAAAAGTCCATTTCAATATTTTTATGTTTCAAATACATTTTAAAAAACACTTTAATAACTTTATCAAACAAGACCTTTATTCAAGTGATTGTAGCTAATGGGAGTATTGTCACTCATTAATTTCAATTTGTTTGGAATTAAGTATTTGAGAATTTGTTTTTAGATGCATGCAAAAGTACTGAAGGAAAAAAAAAAACTGTTTTCCAAGGAAAATACATTTATTGATTAATTGACCATGACATTAATCATTCTTAATACATATATAGAATCATAAGCAAAAACAATGGAAAACTATTCCATATTTTTTTAGAGATTGCTTTGAGGAAAGTTCAAAACAATTGATTCATGACATGTTTTCCGCGCGTCATATCTTCAATTAGACGACCTAATGAAGAAAATGAAGATCCTCCAGCCACCAAGGTTTTTTCACTTAATCTACTCATCTCCTTTACCTTCTTTCTGACCTCGCTATCTTCTTCCATAACACTCTTTATAGCTTTCAATATATCATCACTGCTCACAATTATTTCAGTATCGCCATAAAAATCCTTCCAATATTCCATTTTAATTTCCACGGCTAATCCTAGCTCAATCACCATTTGAAAAGCATTAAATTGTTGCTCTGCATATAATGGCCAAGTGGCAACTGGAACACCAAATCTTACACTTTCTAGTGTAGAATTCCATCCACAATGTGATGCAAATCCTCCCACGGCTGAATGAGCTAAAATTTCCACTTGTGGGGCCCATCCAATTACCTTCCCAATCATAGCTGTTCGATCTAAGAAACCTTCAGGTAAAATACCTTGAAAATCTTCATAATCACTCGGAGATTGCTTTTTGCCGTTCTGTGAAGGTTTGCGTAGAGACCATAAGAACCGATGCCCGCTATGCTCAAGTGCACTTGCAATCTCTTTCACTTGTTTCTCTTTAAAGCTTCCCCAACTTCCAAAGCATAAGAACATAACCGATAATGGAGGTTGATCATCAAGCCATTCCATGATGTCCCTATAATTGTTGCTCTCATCCGACCGCAGATCACCAGCATCTCCTACATGTTTCACAATGGGACCAACCGGGTACACGGGAGGGGTTTTACCATCTGACAGAGAGTTAATTGCATAGGATTCGAACTCTAAAAATGTATTGATCAAAATGCCCCTAGCCTCAGTCAATATCCGAGCATGTTCAAGAAATATAGTCAGTGAGTCTTTCTCGAACACCGAGGAAGGCACAAGTTTAGCAGGAATTGGGTTCGCCAAACACGGAATTTCCAATTCATCCTCTGAGTTCTTCAACCCGGTAAGGTCAACTCCCTGCTCATCATGAAGAGCAGTAAGATGCATCATGCTGCCAATAAAAGCTGCGCCTGAAGCAGAAAAAACATACCATGGAACTCCAAATTCATTAGGCACATCTTTCATCCCAGTAGCAAACGTATCGAAAATGAACCCAGCAAGTCGAGGAGAATCCGGATTCAACTCGTACTGAGTTCTAATCTTGGATGCATATTCTTTGACATGAGATTTTTGGCCTTCTATCAAACACGTTAGCCAGTGACGACGACCTTTGGTAGCAGATGTTATGGACTCAAGATTTGGCAAGTTAATGACTCGCATACGATCAGGGAGAGTTGAGACAGCAAGTGTTTCAGTATATTTGGTGGTGCTAGGGTCAAGAGTTGGATGCATTACCAAGACAGTTGTGGATAGGCGATCATCACGTTGAACAAGAAGCTTAGCTACCTCTACTAGTGCTACAATATGACCCATAGCAGGTAAGGGGATCAACACCACCTCTGCTTTCTTCATTTTTGCTTTGAAAAAAGAATTTCTTGGTTGCAGGAAGGGATAATAATGGTTACCTTACAATGAATGTCTTGATCTATTCTATCTTGTCCGAATTAAATATAATCCTAAATTCCAGAATTAGTGATGTGATTGTCTGCTGGCTGTGAATTTTCTAGGAAATGGGCTGAGATCTGCATCTAGCCACCAATAGAACTACGACTTGGACTGGAACGTGATAAGACGGTGCCAAACTTGTAAAAATTCCAAATAATGTTGACCAAGAAAGTTCTGCTATAATTATTTAGTCCAGCAATGGGCACTTTTTTCAGTAGCTTTTAAAGAAAGAAAAGTCATGGGACTCTCTTGAAAAATATTACATTGAAAAATATTACAACTTTTGATCAAATTAGCCGGCCAGTTTTCACAGAATCTGGCAAACCATGAGCTCCCACTTCTGTTGAAATGAATATAAAGTTGGGTATTTTTCCCTATTAACACCATATAAACAAAATTATTGGCAAAAATAATAAAGGTAGAAAAGATTTTAATGAAATAGAATATTTTATACATGTTATAATTAAAAAACATAACATTTAAAGTTATAGATTCTTGAAAACATAATTATAATTCGTGACAGTCTATTTAACGAATTTTTTAGATATCAAGCTTTCTTGTTTTTTAATCACGGTATATATCAAACTATAGTACTATTTCATTAAAGTTTTTTAAAAAAATATGTTATTTTACCAAAAAAAATAATTTTATATGTTTATTCTAAAAAATAATACTAAACTTGCGGTTCGGAAGAAAAGGACCTGAAGTCCATGTTTGACTGTGAGAATCCAATGTAACAAGGCATTCCTGTACAAAACATGTCCAGAACAAAACCGAGGAGCTTATAATCGAGCCGGTCAGGAAGTATTAGCAATTTGGATAATAATTCAAGATCTTCATTTAATAAAAAAATTCATAAAAAAATAAGGTATATTTATGAATTATATTTTATAAAATAAAAAATTTATTTCATTTAACAAAAAATCTCAAATATAAAATAAAGATTATTTAAAACCCCACTTATAAAAAATATATAAAATATATATCTTAAATATTTTAAAACATCTCATTTATAATTTTACTCAAGTACATGTTCACCTTCACACTCTGCATATAGTTTTACTCGGACGGAGTTATGAGGTTTGAAACAAATTCTTTGAGGTGGGGCTTTTGGCTTTCAATCGAAGAAGTGATCAATTTGGAGGGATGATCATTTGATGCGTTTGTTTTATCGCTGGGTAGGCCAATGAATTGGATACGAGTGAATATGGTAGTGGCAGTGAGTGACTCAGTGTATTTGCTGATTTTGAAGTCCAAAGCTATCCTGATGATGATAACAGTGTTGAAAATTCTGTCATCATGGTGAACAAGGAGTTTTGCTAACTCCACCATTGAAACAACGTGGCCAATCCCTGGGGAAGGGACAAGCACCAGCTCTGTTTTCTGCGTTCACTAAAAACTTTGCTACAAGAGACTGGATTGTTTCTTTTATTAATGTTTGGTTTGAAGGAGTTTGTGATGTGTGGAAAAAATAATTGAGTTTGTGGTGTGTAGAGTTGGATGCCTATTTATATGTTTGACCATTCAGTTCATAAAATTAGAGAATGATGGATTGACTTTCATGGCAGTGTGATTCGGTGGTGGCATTCAAGCATGGACAGAGGAAGGAGATAAGCTCTGGTCCAAAAATAGCAAGGACATGTTGAGATTGTCTTCGCTAGCTTAGCTGATGACCCCAAGGTACTAACTTGTTAACTAGTTTAATGACTACTCATACTTGATGAAACATGATGCTTTTTGGCAAATATGTTGGGTGCTGAAAATCAGAATTCATTATCGAAACGTAAATGCTTAAAAAGAAAAATAAATTAAGAAAATTTGTTTCCATGGAGTAAGTTATGATTTGGAAATCAGATGAGCTATTCAAATATATTAGATATGTCTCAAAAATAAACAAACTTACAAACTGTTTTTGCTGCTTCATTTCAAATTGTTCATCATATCTTCAATTAAACGACCGAGGAATGAGTGCGAAGTTCCACCATCCAGCAAAGCCTTCATGCCCATTTCACTCATGGCTTTCACCTTCTTCCTGACTTCGCTATCCTGCTCCATAACAGACCTTATTCCTTTCTCTATAATATCAGCACTCACAATCACTTCGTTTTCAGCTCTAAAATCCTTCCTATAATCCATTTTAATCTCTGCTGCTAGTCCCAGTTCAATCATCATCTCGAAGGCATTTAGTTGTTGCTCTGAAAACAATGGCCATGCAGCAATTGGAACACCAAACCATAAGCTCTCTAGTATAGAATTCCAACCACAATGTGATACAAACGCACCGATAGCTGGATGAGCTAAAATGGCCACTTGAGGAGCCCAACCAATAACCTTCCCAATCCCAGCCGTACGATCTAAGAATCCTGTGGGCAAAGCTTCCTCTGGATTTGCATAATCAGTTGGGAATCCCATCTTACCCTTTGGTGGAGGTTGGCGCACGGACCACAAGAACCTATACCCGCTTTGCTCCAATGCACTAGCAATCTCTTTTAATTGTTCCTCGCTAAAGCTTCCCATGCTCCCAAAGCACAGGAAAACCACTGATGATGGAGGTTGATCATCAAGCCATTCCATGATGTCCTTATTTTTATTGGTCTCGGCTGAACCCACATCATGACCATCGCCTTTAAGATTTAAAATAGGACCAATAGGATACAAAGGAGGGGTTTTACCATCGGAGAAGGCGTTGATTAGTTGGGATTCAAGCTCCACGTATGTATTTACCATAATACCTTCTGCTTCTTTAAACCTTCTTGCATTGCCGAAGTAAAAAGGATGCCAGTCTTTATTAAACACTACAGAAGGCAAAACCTTTGCAGGAACTGGGTTAACGATGCCTGGTAACATGAACTCAGCATCTGAGTCCTTAAACTTGGTGGTGTCCACATTCTTCTCATCATTTAGAGCCTGCAAATAAAGCATAAGACTGAGAGCAGCGGCACTTGAAGCAAAGAAAACATATGAAGGAACACCAAATTCGTTTGCCACGTCTATCATTGTTGTACAGAACATGCCAACAACAAATCCAGCAAGTTGAGGTGACTCGGAGCTTGATTCAGACTGAACAAGCTTGGAGACAGCATTTTTAACGTGGGGTTTCTGGCTCTCGATGAATGAACTAAGGAAGTTGATGCCAGAACTCGTTTTCTCATCATTAGGGAGGTCAACGAATTGGATATGATCAGATATTGAAGCAGAGACTGATTCAATGTACTTGTTTATCTTGGTGTCTAATGGTGGGCGTTTCATGACAAGAACAGTTATGGAGAGCCTGTCATCACGTTTAACCATGAGTTTTGCAATCTCAACTGCCGGTACGAGGTGACCAACACCTGGTGAAGGGACAAAAACAAGCTCTGATTTCTTCATGTATTAGAAATTTCGTTGTGTGTTTTGCTTCAGGTTTTTTTTTTTTTTTTCCAGCAATGTTGAAGATAACTGATGAGCTAGTGTGCTGGCCAGGATGGTATTAGAAGATAATTAGCTTGTGGTCTTTATTTGAGTGGGGACTAAATAAATGTGTGGCTTGCATAGCTCTTGCTGAAAATTCAAGATAGGTGCTTCTCTTGTGAATAGCCTTAACTTTTGTTCAGATGGCAACATCGTCTAATATCGCCTAGGGCCTTTTCTTTCTGTTCTCATACTAGACTACTGTAATTAAACTAATTCTAGCTAGAAGGTCATCAAATTCTAGTATGTTGCATGATATGAAGAGAACCATGAATAATACCAGACCAATCCAAGCTGCAACAAAATTCTTCCAGAAAGAATCTGAATATGTTACCATAGACCATGTAGTTAAGAGACTGACCTGAATAATTAGGTGAAGATTGCCTTTTTTAAAGACTGACCTGAATATGTTACAATTACTGCATTCAGCATCATCACTAGATTCTTAATTACAAAGGGGTGCAGTTCTTGAGCCAAGTCCAAACACTGCAATTGCGAAACAGCCGTTAAAGACGATAGAAAGGTCGCTCCATCAAGAACCATCTGTTCTGTTTCCACGGCTTGAAGAAAAAGATCAGTACCTTCAACCAAAAAATTATTCTATACATATCCACCAATAATAGTGTTCCAAATTTCCGTTTTCTTCTCCAAACAATGGTCAAAAACCTTCCTAGCAAAATCAACACATCCAAGCTCCGCAAACATGATTATCGAACTCTCTACAAACAAGCCATTCACATATTCACTACCGATTTTAACAAGCATCCCATAAAGAACATTAGCATTCTTAAGATCTCTAACACTCAACGCAGGAAAAACATTGACAAAACTAACCGGACTCGGCTTAATCCCCATTTTCATCATCATCCTAAATAGCCTAACTGCGGCTACATATCTTTCTGTCTACACTAACCAAGAAATCATAGTATTCCAAGCAACAACATCTCTCTCTCATTTTATCGAAAGCTTTACGCACTAAATCATACTTAGAGTAATCAAAATAACTCAAACAAACCACATTACTTGAGCAACTAGAACACATATTCGAAAGGGAATTATACACAATTCTACTCAGATAAGATAAACACCGAATAAGATGCCAATGAATGGCTTTACCAATCTTTAAACTGCGCGTTTCAGTGCAAGCTTTGAGCGTAGAAGAGTAAGTATATGAATCAAATTTTATTCCTTGACTGGAACTTTTTATCTTGGAATAGAACAAAATGGCTTCAAGAGGCAAGTTATTGCACATGAAGCCAATTACAATGGTGTTACAAATGACACTTGTTGGGCGGGGGATTGAGTCAAACCGTTGGCGTGCAAGATGGGCCTAGTCTTCTTGACAAAGTTTGCTTAAGCGAGAGCGAATTGATGGGGTTTTAAGAGATGGGCTTGGTGGTAGTGAGATTGTAAATAGAGGAGCTTTTGGGTTTTGTTGGATGGGGCATGGGAAGGGTCTGAGAGCGGCGCTGGACGTGATGATGAAGAAGTGGAGGCCATGGCACATGGATTGTTAGTTTTTCTGGTTGGTGGTTGAAGCTCTTTACTCCTGGTCGAGGAGTGTTTCTCACAGTTTTAGAAGTTGGTTTTTACAGTAATTTTTATTTGTAAATATATTAAAATAATATATTTTTTAATTTTCAAAACATTCTAAAAGCATTTAAAAAAAAATTGAAAAAAAATCTTTTTTTTCAAAACTCTAATTGAACCACAGGACCAAACACCTCTTTAATTTTTTTAATTAAGTATACGGCTTAAATTTTATAGATTTGTTCACTTCAGTCGACCTCTAAAACTGTTAAAATCAAATTCAGACCTTTTAAAATCTTGAATGATAATTTGTTAGATCATTGTTAATGCCTCGCTACGAGTTGCATTAAAATTTTTTTGACATAAAAAATATACTCAAGGGTTGTTAATGTGTATTTTAGCACAAAACAAATTATATAGGGATTAATTTGATATAACCTAGTCGACTTGTCAAGTTCAAAGATAACTCATGTAGTTTAACACAAAAAAAAATCAAGATGATATTTTAAAAAAAATATTGAAATGATAAAATATTAGATTAATTTGAATCAACTTTGGTTAACCTATCAAATCTATTATTCAAGTCATGAGACCTTAATAATCCTATAGAAAACAAATAAAAACAATTATTAAACTCAATACTCAATCAATTCAATATTGAAAGATAAAATTAAAAATAAAATTCATTTAAAAAAATAAATCGAGTCAACTCGGGCTAATTTGTCAAACCTAAATCATAAAATTAGGATAACCTTATAGAAAATAAATCAAAAGAAATTATAAAGCTTAATTCTTATTCAACTCAATATTAAAGGAAAAAATTAAAAGAGATTAATTAAAAAAGATACAAAAAACACTTGATTTAAACTGAGCAAACCAACCAACCCCACAACTCAAGTTATAAGAACTATATAACCTCATAAAAGACAAACCAAAATAAGTCATGAAATCTAATTATCAATCAACTCAATTTTGAAGGATAAAATAAAAAAAAAGATAAAAAAATAACTTGAGTCAACCCTAGTCAAGAGACCGGGATAACTCCATTGAAAGCAAGTAAAAAAGAAATTAGTTATCAATTAACTCGATGTTAAAGGATATATATATATATAATTTTAAAAAAACCTAAGTCAACTTGACTAACCCGAGAAACTCACAATACAGGTCATGAGACGTTGATAACGTCATGGAAGGAAAATTAAAAAAAAATTAAAACTTAATTTTCAATCAATCTAATGTTGAAAGATGAAATTGAGAAAAGAATTAATTAGAAAAATAGCTCGAGTCAACAAGGCTAACTTGCAAAACTCACGATCCGGTTCATGAGACCGAGATAAATCCATAAAAAAATATATTGAAATAAATTATGAAGTTTAATATCTAATAAACTCAATGTTGAAGGGTAAAATTAAAAAAAATGAGTTTGAAATTAAAAAAATCAAAATTTTAAGGACTAAAATGAAAAGGACCTTAGTATTTCACTATTCATTTCTACACTAAAATACCAGGACTTTTTAGTTTATATTAATAATTTGTTTTTATTCGAATTTGAGTATTCTTGAACCAATTTACATTTTAACAAAAATTAAATTCTTTCTCCAAGGAATCTTAAGAGAGTACCTCTCATTTCCATCTCTCATATCAATAGAAACAATTGTAATAAATTTAGTCAAATGCTACTTACTTTAAACTTAAAAAATCAAGAAATAAAAAATAAATTATTAACTAATATACCAATATTTTGATATTACTCAAATGATAAGTAGTTTTGTACTTGTTAATTTTTTTTTATTATATATCATTAACAAATAGTTTTTTAATGTTTAAAATATATGGTTTAATGTTAAATAAATTTGAGGCAAGAGTATGAGAAAGGGTAATATTGAAAATAACCCTTAGTTCATAGGTGTTTTATAATTAACCAGTCTATTTTATTATCGAGTGGGCTTAAATTGTCTAGGCCTATGGGGTTGTAATACTAAACAGGTGGGTTGGGCTAATCCAGATTAAAATTTAACCATCTAGGTGATGGCCCAGTGGTAAGAGCTTGGAACCAAGAGATTTGCTCCCTCTGTGGTCTCAGGTTTGAACCCTGTGGTTGCTCATATGATGGCCATTGGAGGCTTACATGGTCGTTAACTTCAGGGCCCGTGGGATTAGTCGAGGTGCGCACAAGCTGGCCCGGACACCCACGTTAAACTAAAAAAAAAATTAAACAAATGTCCGGCCAGACTTACAAGTGAGAAAATATTTTTCAAATATCAAGCAAGATTAAAACATAATTTCTTGTGAAAGCTGGAAATTGATACAGGTCATATTTATGATCTATTTAGCTTGAATTTTATCTATGTTACATTTCTTATTAAAACTTGTTTTTACTGAAATGATGTTGTTTTAGTATTTATTTATTTTTTAAAAAATTCAAATTCAAATCAATGCACTTGATTCACGACCCGAGTCGAGTTAACAATGGCTTGAAATTGAAATTATCTAAAGTATGGGCATAAATAAAAAGTTAATTATAACTTAGTTTTTATCATCTAAAAAACATAATTAATTAGTCCATGTAAAATTGTTTAATACTGATGTTAATATGTTTCTAAATTCGTTACTAACATAATTCTTTCATCAATTTCATGTTATTTAATAGTTTGTTTTACTATTTGGATCTATAAATAAACTTTGATCAATTAGAGATAGTAAGCTAATAATTTTCAAAAAACAATACTAACCAAGGGAGACATCAAGTATTTCTTGGACATCAATTAAGTTCCAACCAAAAACAACAGCTCTTTGTGGGATTTTTATTGTGCCAAATAGGTGAGCTCAGGACCATAAGGAGAAATGAGCACCATCAATAATCATGCTCAAAGGGAGCTCCATGCACTTGATCTCTTGCTTCTGATCATCATTTGGTAACCACTTTCGAAAGGGTTAAAAGTTTGAAGTCATTTTCAACAAATGATTATGCACTTGATCCCTACCTTCTTCTCATAAATTCGGCAATGCTGGCCGTGTAGCAAGAAAGAAAAATGAGACCTTTTTGTTGAACACTTGATCCCTACCATCTTATGATCAATTCGGCTATGCCGTGGAGTGACAAAGGAATATGGCACTTTTTGGTTGACACTTGGCTTACAAAGACAATCTCGAGGACGTATTATACAAGAATATATATCAATAACAAGGAATTAGCATCTTTCCTATATTTCAACAGCAAAATTATCTTCGAACCAATGTATATTAGAAGTAAGAATAAAAATTTAATCCAATATATATGATAATTAGAAGGTAAAGTATATACTTCATTTCTTCATTTTTTAAGTTCAAATCTTGGATATATACCTCGTATAAAAAATTATTAATTTTTTTAATACATAAGGTTAATATGAATGATGCATAATATCTTTAACATTGTTTAAAAATAAATTAATCTCAATTACCGTATATATAAACAAATTCGAAAATATCTTTTTTGAAAGAAAAAAATTCACGAGTCTTGAGACAACATGTTCTAAGAGCATGTCTCGAGAACAAGAAATAGCAACTTAACCACCATACAGCCATAAGCCATAGCTCCAAAATGAAGAAAGCACAGCTAGTTCTAGCCCCTTCTCCTGGAAGTGGCCACCTTGTATCCACCATCGAGTTTGCCAAACGCTTGCTTGATCAAGATGAAAGTTTCTTAATCACAGTTCTTGTCATCAAAGCTCCGTTTGCTCTTGACGTAGACACCTTCAATCAATCACTCACTACCATCGATACTCGAATATCCTACATCACTCTTCCTCAAGCAACCCCACCTGATGATCAAGTCCCTTTTAGGTCCCCTGAAAACTATTTTTCTATTTTCCTCGAGAGACATAAGTCTCATGTAAAAGATGCTATCCTTAACCATGTTATGTCCAAAAAGTCATCAGTACCGGTTGTTGGTTTGGTTGTTGACTTGTTTTGTTCTTCAATGATTGATGTTGCTAAGGAACTTGGGATTCCTTCTTATGTTTACATCTCTTCTAGTGCAGGCTTTCTTGGTCTCATGCTTCATCTTCCAACAAGGAAGGATCAGGTTGGGATTGAGTTCAAGGAAACTGACCTGACTTGATTGTTCCCTGTTTTTTCAACCCTGTGCCTGCTAGGGTTATGCCATCAGTGTTGTTGAACAAGGCTGGTGGGTACATCTGCTTTGAAAACCATGCGAGAAGATTTAAAGATGCTAAAGGTTTTATCGTCAATACATTTACTGAGCTTGAATCCCATGCAGTCAGCTCTTTTTTGGGTGGAGATACACCCCCAGTATATATATACAGTGGGGCCACTACTAAATGTAAATGGCCAGAGTTTGATGGAATCAAATCTGGATGATCAACATGGTAAGATCATGAAATGGCTTGATGATCAACCAGAAAAATCAGTTGTGTTCTTGTGCTTTGGAAGTATAGGGCGTTTTAGTGAGGCTCAAGTGAAAGAAATTGCACTTGGTCTGGAACAAAGTGGACATAGATTCTTATGTTCCATTCGTAAGCCACCACCGGAAGGACAATTTGCAATGCCTAGTGATTACATGAGCTTTGAAGAGGTCTTGCCAGACGGGTTCTTGGAAAGAACAAAAAATATTGGCATGGTATGTGGATGGGCTCCCCAAATACAAGTCCTAGCCCACAGAGCTGTGGGAGGATTTGTATCACACTGTGGATGGAACTCGATTTTGGAAAGCTTATGGTATGGCATACCTGTTGTGAAATGGCCAATGTATGCCGAGCAACAACTTAATGCATTTCAAACGGTGAATGATTTGGGATTAGCCATAGAAATGACATTAGATTATAGGATGGATTCTAATGAACTTGTTGTGGCTGATAAGATAGCCAAGTCTGTAAAATCATTGATGGAGGAAGGGAGCACCGTGAGAAACAAGGTTAAAGCAGTGAGTGAAGCTAGCAGGAAAGCTGTGGTGGAGGGTGGATCTTCATTTGCTGCATTTGGAGACTTGATTGAAATCATGCTATCTTGAAGATTTTTCTACCATTTAACCTCTATGAACCATGTAAACTCTATGGATTTTCATTAAATTCCTCAAACAATGTGTATCAATTTCGACAATAATTGCATCGACTATTGTTGTGCTTTGTAGTATTTAATCGTTTTCTTTTTTATTATTGATTGTGGAATATTATGATCTTGGGATAGCTTCCCTTTAATAGTTTATAATGATTTGTCTAAGGTTGTGTTTGGTATGAGGTGAAAAATTAAGAGAAGAAATATTAAGAGGATAAGATTTAAGATTATATTTAGTTCGGAATTAAAAATTGCAGATTAAATACTAAGAGATTGTGTTAAAAATGAGTGCTATGCATGTGTGTTCATTAGGTCATCAAGAGGCCATAAAGTGGTCAAGAAGAGGTGCGACCTTAGAGCATAAAAAAGAGTGCAGGACTTGGCTCGAGGACTAGAAATCTAACCCCATGTTTTTAACCACTGAGATAGTTAACAGATATGACATTATCAGCCTTCGTCATAGTTTCAAGTTTCTTTAATAAATAAAACGGAAAAAGATTTCTATTAGTTTTCTATTTTATTAATTAGGGATAGGTAATGGAGGGTGATGATGCAGGCAGCAGAAGAGGACACGTGGTGATTGAAATGACGTGGAGAGTAGGGTCCATAAGAAGGGTAGGGTCCACCATGTGTATCTTGTAATTTGATGATGTTGGAGTTGCTTTTTTCTGTTTATATGTTGAACTAATTAATATTATATATATATATATATATAGTGAGAGAGAGAGAGAGAGAGAGAGAAAGTAGATCCGATCCACCAGCAGCCACCGGCCATAGCTTCAAAATGAAGAAGGCACAGCTAGTTCTTGTCCCTTCACCTGGGATTGGCCATCTTGTTCCCGCTATCGAATTTGCCAAGCGCTTACTTGATCAAGATGACAGTTTCCTAATAACAGTTCTCGTCATCATCAGAGCACCATTTGGTCCTGACACAGATACCTCCAATCAATCAGTGCTCACCACCATCGATACTCGAATACAATACATCACTCTTCCTACAGTAACCCCACCTGATTTAGATCCTTTGAGGTCCCCTGAAAACTATTTTACCAGTTTCATGGAGGCTCACAAACCCCTTGTAAAAGATGCTGTGGTCAACCATGTCATGTCCAACAAGTCATCAGTACCGGTTGTTGGTTTGGTTGTTGACCTGTTCTGTGCTTCAATGATTGATGTTGCTAATGAACTTGGGATTTCTTCTTATGTTTACTTCGCTTCTAGTGCTGCCTTTCTGGGTCTCTTGCTCTATCTTCCTACTAGGCAAGAACAGGTTGGGATTGAGTTTAAAGAAACTGATCCTGACTTGATTATTTCCTGTTTTGCCAATCCTGTGCCTGCTAGGGTTTTGCCATCAGCGTTGCTGAACAAGGATGGTGGGTACACCTGCTTTGAAAACCTTGGAAGAAGATTCAGAGAGGCTAAGGGTATCGTAGTCAATTCCTATGTAGAGTTGGAATCCCATGCAGTCAGCTCACTCTTGGGTGGAGGTACACCCCCAGTTTACACAGTGGGGCCGCTGCTCAATGTCAATGGGCACAGTCTGATGGGGACAAATTCGGATCGACATGGTAAGATCATGGAATGGCTTGACGATCAACCAGAAAAATCAGTGGTGTTCTTGTGCTTTGGAAGTATAGCGCGTTTTAGGGAAGCCCAGGTGAAAGAGATTGCACTTGGGCTGGAACAAAGTGGCCACAGATTCTTATGGTCCATCCGTAAGCCACCACCTAAAGGGCATTTTGCATTACCTACCGATTACAGTAATTTCGAAGAGGTCTTGCCAGATGGGTTCCTGGAAAGGACAAAAAATATTGGCATGGTCTGTGGATGGGCTCCACAAATGCAAGTCTTAGCTCATAAAGCCATAAAAGGGTTTGTATCACATTGTGGATGGAACTCGATCTTGGAGAGCTTGTGGCATGGAGTCCCCATTGTGACATGGCCAATGCATGCTGAGCAACAAATAAATGCGTTTCAAATGGTGGAGGATTTAGGGATAGCTGTAGAGATGACATTAGATTATAGGATGCGCTCTGACAATCTTGTGCTGGCTGATAAGATAGCAAGGTCTGTGAAAAGCGCGATGGAGGAAGATGGTGAAGTGAGAAATAAGGTCAAAGCAATGAGTGAAGCTAGCAGGAAAGCTGTGATGGAGGGTGGGTCTTCCTTTGCAGCTCTTGGAGACTTGATCAAGGATATGCTATCTTGAAGGATTTTCTTCAATGTATCAATTATTAAAGTGTTTTACAACATCGAAAAGTCAAAGCACTTGATAATTAAGCATCTAATTCTCTCTTTAATTAATTAAAGATGATAATAAATGCGCCATTCTCGTAGTGCTTTTTAGTACTTAATTGTTATCTTTTATTATTATTGCTTGTGGAATATAATTTTGGTGAGTGTGATGGTTTTGCTTAATGTTCATTAGGGTCTTCGGCATCCCATTAATTATAACTAAACACTTCTTGTACCACGTCAGAGGTATCAGTGATTTTTTCAATCAAGAGTGTAGCAAGTTGTTTTTAAAAATTATTTTTATTTAAAGATATATTAAAATAATATTTTTTATATCAGTAAAAGAATGAAATTGAGAATTCCAGGATTTATTCAAGTTTTGCTGGTACCGTCAACTTTTACGCCAAGCCTGATGTAACTATGAAAGAGCTTTTTAGCTTTTCTTTACATAAGGTATTTTTTTTATATAAAAAAAATTATAATAATTATTTGGAAAATAAAACTTGGATAAAAAAAGGAGAGTATTTTGGGTGTTTTTCCTATAATTTTAGTATTTTTATTTTGTGAGGATTTCGATTTATAACAAATTCCATCGATCTTAGCTAATGCCCCGGGAGTTGATTTAGCATAAACTATATATAAACTATGATGATCACTTGTGCTCCTCTTTTTCCCTCTAGAATTATAATAAATAGCATAGTTTTTTGAACAGTAATCCATAGCATAATGAAACTCTGCTAGTTTACATTTTGACAAGAGAATCAACCATTTATTTGAGCTTTAAAAGAATAAGTGCTACAAAAACAATTGATTATTCTAGTTTATAGAACAACTGCACAAGGAAAATTCAGATTAGCTGTGAAATAAATTCAATAATTCAATTGCTATAAATCTCTCAAATAGTTGTAGGATCTTTCTTCTTCTTTTTCTTGAAACGTTTAGTGGCAGATTTCAGCACTTTACTCCATCCCTGAACATATATAGCATTCATTTAATGACAATTAACTCAATTCTTTAAATATTCACTCTTTTCTCAATAATCCGTGGTTTCATAGAAATTTCCCTAGATGGGTCTAATTTTTTTCTAGCAAGGAAAACATTTCATTCGAATTGTAGAAGAGTATAAGATAATTTGGATCCCAGATAAAAGAGGACTCAGATTTACCGTGGTAGCAAAGGGAACACAAGAAGCCTTGATTGGAGTTGGAGAGAACTCAGAGATCTTAACCTTATGCTGCCTTAACTTCAACTTACAAAGGCTAAGATTGAAGGGAGCAGTGCTGATGATAGCCATCTTATCTTCTTCTTCTTCATCTTCTTGATGCTGGAGCTCAGTTTCTTGGGAGTACTCCTATATATCTCTCTAGAGAGAGAACACCTCTTCAGTACACTCAGAGCTACTCTTCTCCGCACATAAAAATACTATTTTTCATCTTCTTGATTCTTTACGTATTTGTTACGCGTGAAAAATCTCAAATATTAACTTGTTAGGGATTTATTTTGTAGGATCAACGTAGCCCCAGAACTAATTAGGAAAATCCATTTCATGAGTGGAGTTTTTCTACCACTTCATCACTTCCCATTCTTATAGATTTGTTGCTGCAATTTGGAGTCGAAGTCCTTACATGCAAGTCTTTATGGGTGCTGTTCCAATATAATTATGAGATCCACGCATTTTGTCTTTTCGAACAAAGCAAAGCTACCCGACAGAGACATGAAAGCTGAAAAATACTAATGTCATAAAAATTGCATCTCATTTAGTATAGTGAAATTCCAAGGACCGTCAGTAATTAGATATTTATCAAAAGAGAGCCCATAGTTTGGGTAAAGCCCAATTGAAATGGTAGATGGGGGGCTCAAGAAGCAAATCAGATCCAAGCCCACAAATCTGTTGGAGGGCTTGAGTTTTAGAAGTCCATATATGTTTTTTCTTCCCTCCATCCTTTAAAGCTCCGTTTTTGTAATGTGGTTCAATTCACTTTTCAAAATGTTCTTCTAATATTTTTTTTTCACTTAAAAAATATCAAGCTGATGCTTTAAAAATAATTTCAATGATTTTGATGTATTAATGTAAAAATATAAAAATAAAAATATTATTTTAATATATTTTTAATTAAAGATCAAGATTGAGAATATCTTTCAGATACCAAAAAATCCTCTTAAAATAAAAAAAAATGAGGCTCCGGAGGTTCCATATTTATGCAAATTAGTTTAGCACCACCTAAGCCATATTTATGCAAAAGAGACAATGGGTACCTTGTCTGAGTAACAGTGAGTGTTCTGTCGTCCCTAGCAATGTAAAAGCCAAGAAAATAATGATCAGCTTTGAGATTTTTAATGCTAAACATAAAAGACAGATGAGATGTAAATACATGGATATGTGAAGAAGAGTACCAGTAAGAAGGATGTCATCAACATTGATCAATAAAAGGAATATGTCTAAACCCTGCCTTTGATATAACAAAGATTAATCAATCATGTGTTGTTTTTCAGTTTGGTATTTGGTTTTGAATTTTTTTATTGAAGTTTCTAATTGCCCATCGAACTTTAATATACATGCAATTAAATTCTTGATTTGACTAAATTAACTCTTTACAATTATAATTTGACCCCTTGACTTTAATTTCTTCTTATTAAAGTCTAAATTTACTTCAAAAATTATTTTTTTCTTGTAATTAAATCATTAATAAAATTAATTAAACCTTCTAAAATTTTCATTGAGTTCTTACCTATCTAATTTTGTATTTTTCACCTCAAATAAAAATGTTTTCATTAATGAGGCCTTTTATCAATTAGAATTGGGTTGCTAATGTTTTTAATTTTATATATTTTGGCCCTCCAGCTTTTGTACTTGTCAGTTTTGTCCTTCACCACCAACTTGGACAATCTTATAGACTTCTTTCATGTATATCATTTTGTATTTAGGATTTTTTTTTTGTATTTTTTTCTCTTTCTTTTCTTAATTTTTCATGAGGTTAAAAGTGGATACCAACATATTAAATCTCATGCGGCTTGGTGGTTCGACTAAGTAACTCATTGGTCTAAAGTTTAGTTGGAGTTGGGTTTCTTTTCAAACTATTTAATTTGAAGTTGATATAATAACGACACGTGACCCAATTGACTCGGCTAAACTTGGTCACTCGATTGAGTCAATTTAAAGGAATTTTTTAATTTTTTTTTATCCAAAACAACATTGTTTCACCTTTTTCTTAAAATACTTTTTTTCCAAAACAAAGTTTGAATTCTTTTTAAATAAAACATCCTTTTAGAATAAATCCGGATTAATCCACTTACCCATGAGTTGCCTCAACAAACTGGCATCCCGAACCTCGCCGAGTCTGATAATATGACTTTAAATTCTATTCTCTTCTTTATAATACCACTGCCCCCTGTCAATCCTAGTGTTGGACTTTGCTAGCTACCTTGTTGAAGGGAATTGGAACTGGAACTTGAATAAATGCACCAAACCCAATTCTATTGCTCCGTTTGACTAAGAAACCATCGGCAGCTGACCAGTCACGGATACGTCGCACTTGACATAGGCACCAAATCCTTTGGAATTCAGAGATTTCATGGTCTTTGGTCTCCATTCTAGCTCTTCTATTAAGAGAATATTCTTTCAGATTACCCGGGCCGCCGGGCAACTCCTACTACGGAGCAAGACCACTCTTATCTAGGAATCAGCTTCAAAATTCCACGTTAAAAAATTATATTCTACACCTTCCAATTTGAACTATCAAACTGATCAATATTATGCATCTTTCCTTGAAGCCTAAGCATAAAGAACCTCCCTCGTAGCTTCCTAGCTAGGCATTGATCTCTTCCAGTAGTCTCATGTTTGTTTGAATGGTTTGCGTGCCCAAATTTCTAGTCAAAGTAGCCTAGCTAATCCCACAAGCTAATTAACACTATAAATATTACCTGCTGCATGGATTCCCCCTCCATCCCCCATTATCTCACACTCTTCCTTCATCAACAAAGCATCAGTTCATCTCCCTCGTTACTTGACATGGCAACCATGCTCAAATCTCTCAGCTTCTTTGTCATTCTTTTGATTGTGAACTCCCTTTTCTTCATGGAGACAACTGAAGCCCGTCCCTTCAACACCATGAAGTCAAGAAACTCTGCTGCTAGCAGAGCAATTGAGAGTTTCTTTGATGGTCTATCACTTGGAGAAATCAAGCAGTCAGGCCCAACTCCTGGCGTAGGAAATGGATTTACCAACAGTAAAACACTTGGAGGAATTAAGGACGGCCCTAGTCCTTGCTGTGGAAACAAGTATACCACCGGCAGTCATCATTGACTCGTGTTCTGGCACCACAAATGTTGAAGTCATTCTTCTGTTACTTAATGATATATGTTCATTTTTCATTACAGATTATTTATTTTTTTCATCATGCAATACAATTATTATAAAATTAGAGTTAGTAAAATGTCAAATCAATTAATAATGTTGAGAATTTATACAGTACTTTTTTTAATATATAATTCCTATTTGTTGGTTTCCGATTCAATTCAGACAATTTTTTGGCTTTTGTTTCTCCATTTTTTTTTCTTTTTTTCTTTTTTGAACGATGGTGTCCCCAATTTAGATTTGTTGATTATGCAATACAGTGCACTTTACTTTTTGTGATAATTTTACTGACTTTGGATGAATTGAAAGCTTAGTTATTAAACCTGGTGTCATCTTTGAGGATAATTCAAAAAAATTAAGGTTCAGAATTTAATTTAATTTAGGTTTTAAATTGAATTAAAAAAAAATATTGATTTCACTAATTGACTCAGTCATGTTTTTTGTAATTTAATATCTCGGTGAAACATGGTCCAAATATAATCGTGTTAATTTCAATAATTAACAAAAACAAAAAAAAAAACACTGTTTTTACTAAAATAACAGATCCTAGTTGATCCGGTAACTCACAAGTTGAACAACAATCCAATACTTCATGTCTTTTTCCAAAGTTGATAATTATGATGATAGCCTGTCGATCATTCATAAAATTATAGCTCCATCGATAAAATCTACTTGGTTAACAATATGAGCTTTTGTGTCATCGGAGATATCATAGGTTTGGTTTTCGATCTCAGAGGCCCCATATTCGGTTACAGGATGAACCGACCAATTATTTGGATATGCCGAAGATGGACGCCTTGGCTGATGCGCTGGATGAATTCACTGGAGCTGTACTTGTCTGTCATGAATCTAGGTTGATCTCACGTGTCTGTTGTGATGCAGAAGAGTGAAATTTTGGTGGTGGAAGATGGAACTCTAGCTGTTTTTCCTGTAACATTTGAGGAGCACAAAGAGGAGCTTGAAAGCGACATTAAGGCTGAGGTTGTACCTATGAAACTTCTTGTTCTGTCGCTAAACTATAGTTTCTTGCTGGGTTATGTACATCGGAAAGTGTTGTCTGGTTCTAACATAGTAGCAATAGAAAACCATAATATTTTATCTAATTATAAATTTAAAATTTTTTAGGTGATTCTGTAAACCTAGTTCTACAAGAGATTTGGCTTGCTATAACTAGCCAAATCTCAAAAGACTCTCAAATTGTACTTTGAAGATGTTGTTTGAGTCAATTTTGTTATTTTTTCTTGATTTTTCTCCAGCGCTCATCAGACTTTAGTTCAGAAAAAAAATTACGACTTAAAGTTCTGCTGTGATAACCCTATTTCAGCCATTACTCTGTCTTTCTATCCTTGCTACTATCGTTTTTGTGCTTTCGCATGCATCAATTATATTATCATAAACTGTCCTGATTATCTGAATGACAAGAACTTCTTTATCTTCATGCATGATTATTAGGGTTGCATGGAATATACTAGGAACCTTGGTCTCCAACCTTTCAGCTTGCTAAAGGAAAGATCATCCTTGATGTTGGCAGTGCAGTTCCTACTCAACTGTTCTGTAGAATATTAGAATCTCAGCATGGCCAGGCAGGCAGGTGAGTTGATCAGTTACTAACTGCAGAACAAAGTAGAATGTAATTAAATCAACCTCACCATCTCTGTTAATTTTGATCTATGATATTAGAAATTAGAAATAAGCCTTACACTGCATTTTATATAGCACACTACTGCTCATAATGGTTTGCATGATAGCTACCTCCTCCACACTACTCTGATCAGGAAGTTTGGGCACCAACCAGATCTTCAATTCTCTAAACCCTATGCAACAAGAAGTTTTTGAGCCATTACCATGTCAAATAGGCAAAGTACATTAGTACTTGGCTATGGAGATGCCGAACATCTTTGTGCTGCTGTTTGTTTATTCTTTTACTTAGTTTCTATACTGTATGTGTGTATATATATATATATGACAGAATTCAAGCAAAGCAACATTCGTATGACATTTATATATACTTTCATCCCTTGAATAGAGAGTCCATCCAGGTTTACCTTATTGATTGTGTACTCTGTCATTGAAAATACTTTATAGTTGTGGTGATTTTTTCCCTGAATTTCCATGTGTTTATGTTGAAATTTTGATGTTTCCATTACATTCCTCTGGCTGTCCTACTCCATTACAGGAATTGCTGCTCCTGATTGTATAATCAGCTTATCGTCTCCAACATTTGGCCTCTTGGGAGCTGCTGTGCTATTTTTAAGGTAGCTTTTCTTAACAGAAACTAATTGGACTTTCTTTCTTAGAGGAGAATGACATAAATGTTGTCCTTCCAAATGGTCTGATACGCAGCACACCATTTCCACATTTATGTTCTTGACAATGATACTTCGATAAGTATGGACCAGAATTCTGAAACTGGCCTAGTCCTGATAAGACGCATTCTTTTTTCCATGCTGCACGATCAACTATGTCCAGATTGAAATTGATGTGCCCTGCAGTGGTGAAATCTTGATCAATTACATTAGTCATCAATCTGTCTAGCCAAATGCATGTTTTAAGACACTAGCATCTGATCATATGCATCTACCTTCTCAAATTCAGTGAACATAACTGGAAATTCTTGACGTATCGACTTCCTTCTTGTGCGATATTACCATGGATCAAAATGTAATCAACTCAATTCTACAGACTCTACAAGTCATCTGTTAGAAGGGTGTTTTAAAAAAAGGCCTCATTTTAGGTATTCCCATGTTGTTAATCATATCTGGTCCCCACACAAAAAAAATTATCTGAAGAAAAGCAAAAAAATATATAACAATGAGAAAAGCACATAGGGTGCCTAGAAAATAGCCAAAGATTGGTTGAAAAAGTTCAAAATATAAAGATTGAAATTTGACAATATATTTTTGACTGATGAACGCTTTATTGATAAAGAAAATTCAATTTGAAAAAAAAAATCCAAAATCAGATGTTTAAGGACTCGATTAGATTTTGTTGAAAGATTAATTGAGTTTATGAAAGGTTTGATTGCAAGAAAAATTAATTTTTAAGTCAATTTATGCTTTAATTGGAAGAAATTAAAGTTTTGGGGTTGAATTATAATTTTTAAGAGTTAATTTGATCAAATCATGGGCTTAATTATATAAATATTGAAGTTTGATGGGCAATTAGGAACTGGATCGAAGAAATCCAAAACCAAGGACTAAACTGAAAGAGGGACATAAATATAGGGGCTGAAAATGACCGAATCAGGGGCCAAATTGAAGAAATTTAAAGTTTATTGATCAATTGAGGGTCAAAATGCACAAATTCAAAACCAACGACCAAAATGAAAAAGGCAGTCAAATTTCAGGATTGGCATTTAGATTTGGCAGGGATGAAATTGAATTGATTCTTAAAATCAAAATCTCAATTGAGAACTTGATTGAATAAATAAAAAATTAAGAACTAATTTGGAAATAAACACATTTGAATTTTGGTGCCCTTTTCTTTTAAATGAAACGACATGTTTTATACAAAACAACGTCATTTCATTCACTGTTCATTAAAAAAGAGAGATCAAAACGGTGTCGTTTTGACAGCACTGTACATCGTCTTTTCCCCTGGATGCACTGCAGACAGGGGAAGAAGGTTTTTTTTTCTCCTTACAATGTCTCCCCCCCCCCCTATATTTGCCCAAAAAACACCGACACAACCCATACCCATGACCTACCACCAAACAAAAAAAAACAGAGAGGACAAGCTCTGCGGGCGGTTGCCCAGCCACCCTACCCATTCAGCGCGATTTGATAGGGGTAGGGTGGCTGGGCAACCGCCCGCAGAGCTTGTCCTCTCTGTTTTTTTTTGTTTGGTGGTAGGTCATGGGTATGGGTTGTGTCGGTGTTTTTTGGGCAAATATAGGGGGGGGGAGACATTGTAAGGAGAAAAAAAAACCTTCTTCCCCTGTCTGCAGTGCATCCAGGGGAAAAGACGATGTACAGTGCTGTCAAAACGACACCGTTTCAGCGCGATTTGATAGGGGTAGGG
>Ga0325414_1001152_pt1 | contig 24784 bp, 8 predicted proteins | sample PopdelMetagenome_8_FD_206183 | JGI IMG/M metagenome (GOLD analysis project Ga0325414, IMG submission 206183) | Populus deltoides microbial communities from Bellville, Georgia, United States - Leaf-PdKOR-R3 | ecosystem: Host-associated > Plants > Phyllosphere > Phylloplane/Leaf | place: USA... | reverse complement strand
TTTTTCAATCACAATATCATGTTCTTTTGTTCTCGTATTTCTATAATCCATGAATTTGGTTCCAAATTCATAATTTTGAAATTACATTTCTTTGTTCAGAATCAATTTTCTAAATAATTTTTTATTCTAGTAAAAAAATATTTTTTTATAGATTTTCTTTAACATCACAAATATGTATAAAAAGGGTTAAATTTGTAGCTAGAAATTATTATATCTTGACTTATTCAATAAACAGAAAGCTTTAAGGAGCATAGTGAAAAGTTCTTGATGTTCATTTAACATAAAAAAGAAGAAGAAGTAAGATACATTATTTAGAGATTATATAATTGTTGACTTTACATTTTATTTTTATAGTCAAAAGATAATACCTTCACGACACGAGTTTGAAATTTCTGTTTAGAAAGTCCTGAAATTTTACAATTACAATAAAAATTAAAATGTATTGTTATGTTACTGTTCATTCTATTGTGGATACTAACCCATTAGCATTGTGGATTCTCGTATATTGTATTTCTTTTCTTTCTTTTTTTCTTTCCCCTATTCTCTTATGCCTAGACGACATGGCTTAATGGCTACCACAATATTTCTCCTTCTTTTCCTCTCTTTCCCAACAATGATAAAGCAATATTGCCTTCTTTCTCTTTCTTCCCTCCCTTTGCCTACCTATCTTCTCCATATTAGTGATACAACTGTTGACCTATGAGTCATACATTAATATTTATAATATCTTTTATTTTGATGATAACAATTAAATATAAAATGAACTAATATTATGCTTGAATAAAATTAAGTTTAAGTATGTTTTATATAAAGATCACATCAACAAGTATATGGAATTGAATGAAGAAATTCATCAACAAGTCTATGATGCAAAACAAATGAAGACTTCACTATTAATGATTTATTTTAGAGCTTATTATTAAATATTTATATTTTACTCAGTAGAAAACTAAAATGAACTCACATGCTTCACATTGCATGTATAAATATGATTGATATACACTTAATCAGTTTAAGTTTCACCAGGTTTGAAACTTCAAAACTAGTTTTTAAGTTGAACCGTATGACCGTTTGGGCATACCAAGTGATGAACACCTAAGAATTTTGCAGGAACTGGTCGACGGAATGATATAGTCATTTGAATCGATTGACCGTTTTAGGTGTTAGAGGCATTCTAACCGCTATAAACACTTAGTTTCTTTTGTAAACATATATATAACTCTCTTTTATGCAAAATTAAAGAGAGATTTGAACATGCATTATATAGAAGCTATTCCAAAAGAAAAATAAACTAAAAATCACCAATCCTAACATACTTTAAGTTGTGCAAAATTAAATCTTTATATTTGAGCACAAAAGTATTAGATCTCACAATCATTACACTTACAAACCTTCAATCATACTAAATGCTATTGAGTGAACTATAGAAATTATAGTTTTCAATTATATAATTTACTATTTGAGAGAGTGAATCTTGTTGTAAACAAATCATAATTGTAAACAACTGGGAGTTTGGATAAACTCTTGTCATTAGTGAGATATTGTCACACAAAAAATTATTGAATAGGGGAAATCTTCAAGTGATGTAATTGCTTGATGTGGATTCATCAAGGTCATTGTATCTTTTACTTAGATTAGTAAAAGCATAGTTTTGAAACCTGACCCGGTGATCGACCCGGTCTAATGATCGGGTCACGGGTCAGATGGGTTGACCCAGGTCAACAAAAAAAAACACAATACAACACCTTCTATAAACTAGACAGATATTTTAAATTAAATGCATTACCTGTGCAATTGAGGCAGAACCAAGAGATTCCACATCAAATCTTTCAAAAATGTCCTTAATGCTTCGACCAAACTCTGTCTCCAGCACAAGCTTAACAACATCAAATGGAGTTACTAGAGCTCTATCGTACAAAGTAACAAGCCTTCTCACCCATGCTGCTGGAGCCAGGTCAGGCTTCCCAATGATTTGAGCAACCTAATTTAAATTCAGTAAAATTAATTACAAAAAGCATATAGTAAAATATAGCTCTCTCTCAAACCAAAACAGCATAAACATCATTACCAACCAATAATCAAAATGGACAGCAAAAGGTAAAAAAAGAGGGGGGGGGGGACAAAGCTTACTAACAAGAAAAAGATGAAGAAAAATATAACGGATTGAAAAGATGAGGAATCAAACAGTTCCTAATACAATTTCTAAAGCAGAAAAACGAACACCCTTCAGACCCCTAGGCAAAAAATAACCAAAATCTTTAAATTAATAAAAAAAACAAGAAGAAACATGAAGATTAGACAATTAAAAAGATAATTGCATAGAAAGAAAGCAAAAAGGTCAAAATTCAATGGAATTAGACTCCTTTCAGTATATAATTCAACTTAAAAAATCTCTCAAGATCAAAGAACCGCACACAGTAAAGATATAAGAATGAAAATTACCTTGAGAAAGAACCCACCAAGATCAAAACACATAGTATAAATCTTTTCGGCAGCCAACTCGTGTTGTCCTTCCCAGTCCCTACATTGCCTCTTGCTTTTCCTCATCCTTCACCAAACTCACTCTGAGTTGAAACACCTACACAAAACCTATTAACCAAATCCTGTTAAACATGCAAATGAACACACTTATATTCACATGCATTAATACTCACGCATATCAAAACAAAGAAAAAAGAAAAGAAAAGATGCAAATTAACACACTTATATGATATAAACCCCATTAATAGAAATGAACATAAACCTCAATTTGATGCCACTGTTTCGAAGAATGGAAGATAGTAATCTTTTCTCATCTCTCTCCCTATATCTCCCTCTCCCTCGCAGAGATTATGTCCAGAACCAAAAAAATAGAGAGTGAAATAAGGAGATTCGTGAAGAGAAACAAAAGTCTAACCTTATTAAAATCACTTTTTATTTATTGATGAAGAGTTTTCTGCTATTCTGTTCTTCGCGATTGAAATCGCATTTTCTTTAGTTAGGTTTTCTCTCTGTTTGCTCTGCATTTCTGTTCTTTGTCTTCGTAGTTTTGGCCTTTTAAAAGGCCAAAACGATGTCGTTCCATGTCTCTCTCTCTCTCTCTCTCTCTCTCTCTCTATATATATATATATATATATATATATATATATATATATATATATAAAAGACACCGGGTTTACCCGAGTCGCCCAAGTTCCGGGTCGACCGGGTTTCGCCGCCGGGCCAACTCCCCGACGGGTTTTTGTTTAGACTCGGATCGGTTCCATACTCGGGTCGATCAGGTCCCGGGTTGACCCGCCAGGCCGGTTCGGGTTTCAAAACTATGAGTAAAAGAGAATAATATTCAAGTACAGTTGGTACTTGAGATATTGATGTAGGCTTGCTGAACCATATTAAAAACTGAGTTTGTAATCTCTCTTTCTTTATCTCTTTACTTTAAGTACTTTAATTATATTAGTGGTTATTGTGTTATATGTGCTTAGTGTGATTATTTAATATAATTAATGGAACACCTAATTCATCTCCTCGCAGGTATTGTTTTTGTCTTAATCCTAGAACAACAATTGGTATCAGAGTTTAGTTCTCATATATTCAAGTTAGCTTAGAATTGAGTAGAATGAAAACCATTAGAATGAAGAAGCATCTACCTCTAGGCCATCCTTTTTTTTATGGCAATGATTATGTCTATTGGAAAGTTAGGATGAATATATATCTTCAATCTATTGATTATGATTTATGATCAATTATTAAAAATGAGCTTCATAAGCCTACTAAGATTGAAAATGATATGCTTACATGAAATTAAATTTAAATAGGTTTTATATGAAGATCACATCAACAGGCATATGGAATTGAAGAAATCCATCAACAAGTCCAAGATGCAAAGCAAATGAAAACTTAGCTATTAAAGATTCATTTTAGAGCTTATTGTTAAATCTTTATAGCTTACTCAATAACAAACTAAAATGAACTCACACAATTCACATTGCATGCATAAATAAGATTGATATATATTTAATCGGTTCAAGTTTCACCAGGTTTGAAACTACCAAAATTAATTTTTAAGTTGAACCGGTCCACCATTTGGGCATATCAAATGAACCGGTTGATCGTTGTTCATCTATGATGAACACGTGAGAATTTTACAAGAATCAATCGACCAAATGATATGGTCATTTGAACCGGTCGATTGCTTTAGGCATCAAAGGCATTCTAACAACTATAAACAACTAGTTTAGTTTTTAAAAATATATATATATATATATATATATATATATATATATATATAACTCTCTTTTATGCAAAATTAAAGAGAGATTATGAACATACATGATATAGAAGCTACTCCAAAATAAAAAATAACTAGAAATCATTAATCCTAACATACTCAAAGTTTTGCAAAATTAAATCATTTTATTTTAGCACAAAAATATAAAATCTCACACTCATTACACTTACACATCTTCAATCATCCTAAGTGCTATTGAGTGAGTTATAAAGATTATAGTTTTCAATTATATAATCTACTCTTTGAAAGAGTAAATCTTGTTGTAAACAAATCATAATTGTAAATACCTGATAGTTTGAATAAACTCATGGAATTGGTGAGGAATTGTCACCAAGGGAAAAATCTTAAAAAGGTGACATCTTTAAGTGGTGTAATTGCTTGATATGGATTCATTAAGGGCATTGTATCTTTCACTTGTATTAGTAAAATAGTACAATACTCAAGTACATTTGGTACTTGAGGTGTGAGTGTAGGCTTGTCGAACCATGTTAAAAATCGAGTTCACAATCTCTTTTTCCTTATCTCTTTACTTTAAACATTTTAATTATATTGTTGGTTATTTTGTTATATGTGTATAATGTGATTATTTGTATTATTTAACATGGTTAGTGGAACACCTAACTCACCTCTCGTTAGGTGGTGTTGTTGTCTTATTCCTGAAACAACAACAATCTCTCTCTCTCTCTCTCTCTCTCTCTCTCTTTTCATCTTAATCGATGGGTTTTGCATATAGGGATCACTTGATTTTTAGGTTGTTTAGTTGTTTCTGATTTGATGTTGGTTTTTTTTCCCCATCGATCCTTATCCTTTCATTTTCAATTATAATTTTTTTAAAAGATGGGATTTTTTTTGCTAGTAGCCACCATTGCGTTTTCTCTACATATTCCTTGTAACAAATTTTATTTGTTGACAATGATGGAATTTTTGTTTTTACATATTTTTATGTTTGGTTTTTAATTGTTGCTATGATTTAGTCTATGTGTTTGGTTTTGTAAAAGGTTGTAGGTTCATATTGCTTGACAATTTTATTTTTTTTGTTTTGTCTGTATTAAGGTTTGTGCTTGCTTGGGAGTTCATTATAAAGAAAGCTAAATAGCATGGGGACACAGATTATTGTGGATTACAATAGTGAAATTTACTTTGGTATGATATGTAATTAAGAGAACCATGAGGGGCATTTTAGTATTGTCATGTTGTCTTTTATATTGTTCATTCAAAAAGTTGTTGGCACGTGTTTCACATGTCCTAACGAGTGGGCGGCACCCACACCATTAAGGAGGTGCATGAGACGCCTCCCGGTGGCTAAATCTGATCATTTTCCATCTAGATAGATGTGCAGGCGTGCTCTCTTTCATATGATGCGGCACGTGTAAACATTATGGTTGGATTGTTGTTAATGATCAATTATTTATGTTTTTTCTTTCTTTTGTCTCTCCTGAAAACTAAAGTGCATATTTTTTCTCTGTTTGTTTGTTATTTGCTTGGGTCTGGCAGTCAGAGCCTATAAAAAAAATTAATTAGGATTTATATTTAAGATACTTCAAGGATAATTTAAATATATTTTTTAAAAAATAAAAATAATTTATAAAAAAATTAATTAAGATTTCTTTTTAGGATACTTCAATGATAATTTTTTATATAAAAAATAGAAAAAATTTATAAAAAAAATATTTAGGATACTTCAAGGATATTTTAATTATTTTTTTTATAAAAAAACAAAATTTTAAAAAACTATTAATTCAGATTTCTGTTTAGGATACTTAAATGATAGTGTAATTTTGTTTTTATAAAAAATAAAAATAGTTTATAAAAAAAATTATTTAGAATACTTTAAGGATAGTTTAAATTTATTTTTTTTATAAAAAATAAAAAACAATTTATAAAAAAATTATTTAGGATTTCTGTCTAGGATACTTTGAGGATCATTAAATTGTTTTTAATAAAAAGTAGAAAATATTATAAAAAAATTAATTATGATTTCTATTTAGGATACTTTAATGGTAGTTTAATTTTTTTTTATAAAAAATATAAAAATTATAAAAAAATAATTAGGCATATCCGCTAGACCCAAGAGTCTATAAAGAATAAAAACAAATTCAAAAAAATAATTAGTATTTCTGTTTAGGATACTTAAAGGATAGTTTAAATGTTTTTTAAAAAAAAATAAAAAAAAATTTATAAAAAAATTAATTAGGATTTCTATTTATGATACTTCAAGGATAGTTTAAATGTTTGTTTTATATAAAAAATAAATTATAAAAAAATAATTAGGATTTCTGTTTATGATAATTCAAGGATAATGTAAAGTTTTTTAATAAAAAATAGAAACATTTATAAAAATAATTATTTAGGATACCTCAATGGTAGTTTAAATGTTTTTGTTTATAGAAATTAAAAACAATTTATAAAAAAATTAATTAAGATTTATTTTTAGGATACTTCAAGGATAATTTAAATATTTTTGTTTATAAAAAATAAAAATAATTTATAATACAAATTATTTAGGATTTCTATTTAGGATATTTCAATGATTGTTTGAATGTTTTTTTAATAAAAAAATAAAAACAATTTATAAAACAAATTAATTAGAATTTCTGTTTAGGATACTTCAATGGTAGTTTATTGTTTTTTTATAAAAAATGAAAAAAATTATAAAAAAATAATTAAGATTTATGTTTAGAACACTTCAAGGATAGTTTAAATATTTTTTTATAAAAAATAAAAAAATATTATAAAAAAATTAATTAGGCTGGACCACTAGATCCAAGTTTGTTGGGGTTTGGCATGACCGCCAAACTTAAATGACTTGAAACATCTTCTATATTCTCAATATTTTTTTTTATATTTTTTTAAAAATGATATTGATTCATCGTGGAACATATGCCAATATACTAGTTACTACTACGTGAGTTGGTCAATTTTTTTTTTTTTTTTATCGTTAATGGGCTATCTAAAGCTATATATCTGAATTTTTATTTATAGTTATCTTTTTGAGGTTCAAAGTGGTTTTTTTTTCATCCGTTTTAGTTCTAGTAAGATTTTATTTTTTATTTTTTTATTGATTGGTTGCCTTCTTTAACTTTTTTTTCTCTCTATTTTTTAAAGTTTGCTTCATGATTTATTTTCTTCTTCTATTGATTGTACATTACATGTTTGTTTTGGTTCTTGATGTAGAGAAGATTTTTGCCTTTTGTTTTCTTTCTATTGGTTTGTTATCTTTTAGAACCAAACATTTGGTTTTGTGTCACCGGGAAGGTTTTGAGTTTTTTAAGCATGCAAATGGCTGATTTGGGAGCTTTCTTGTGATTAGATTGTGTAGGTTTTAGCAGTTGTTTGATGTCTTCATAGGATTTGTTTTCATAAGAGATTTTGATGAGACAAATAAGTTGACGTTTGAGCAAAGATGGTTCGCATGACTTATCTATGTGTTATTGATAGGTTTATTGTTAATAGAATCTCTGAGATTCACAGTGAAACAGTAAAAAATAAAGTATTTAATGAGTTTCATAAGGCAAATGCTTTCTCATGAAATTGTAATTTTGCTATTTTTTCCAGGACTATTATGCATTGAATGTTCTTCGTGATAAAACTTTGTCAAATATCCATTACTTCTTGGAACTTGTGGCCCGAGAAGTTTCAGAAAAAAACAACTGGGGTGACACCAAGAAAATGGATTTGTTTTTGCAATCCAAAACTAAGTAAGATCATAATGAAGTGGGACTTGAACAAATAATTAGGTCCTAAACACTACAAAACTAGGGTTGATATATTATAGTCTACAGGTTGTCCAGTACTCGTCTTAGATATCTGGTGATATTTAAACTAGGGTTTCACTTACATGCATTTTCATAGCCACATGTCTCAATCTTACATGCACTCAAGTCTTTCAATTTACATTACTGGAAAACTAAATCTGACCGCATTATATTTGCACAAATCATATATATCTTTACAGATAACTACGAGTTTTTGTAGTTTTCTGATCATAACAAGAACCTTTAATCTGGGTGTGGATGGAAGTAAAAGAAATAAACATGATCAAGGTTGCAACATTCCTAAAAGAAAATACTAGATATATTATCAATCCTGAATGTACAAGTTATTTCCTGCCTATCATTTCCTTGATCTATTTTTGCTTAATCTAATTGCACAACTCTGGAGGAAGTAATTTAAGCTTGCTAATGACTGATATGAGAGGTCTTCCCATGATTGGTTGTGTAAAATAGACATATGGACCATCATTCCCATGTCGGCATGTAATTCATCACAAAAAACTCAATATTACTTATTTTGTTAGCAATAAATTAGATGGTATACTTCGTTTACTAGGTTGATGATGGACTCATACATTGACTTCTTTTTTTTATTATTATTATTATTATTATTATTATTATATGTTTGGTTTGTGTTTTCTTTTTGAGATTTGATCGAAGCACTTATAGTTTTTTTTTCTTGAAATATTGCATGATTGTTTTATAGATGGTTCCCTTGGTTACGTCAAGAAGGAATAAAAGAGCACAAATCAATACAAGGAATAAGCTGAGCCTATACATCAATATTTTACGTTGTTGTCATGGTGGCTGAAGGCTATGATAGGTGGTGCTTTTCGTGTTGCATGGTTTTTTCTCTTCTTTAAATGGTTGTTGATAAAGTAAGAGATGATTGTTGTCTTTGACTTTGCTAAATGCTTTGTGGTTGAGTTGCATGAAGTTTGTTTTGGGGTTTGGTATGTTGGTTTTGGCTAGGTTAATTGTCACATTAAAATGAGAATTAGTGTAATTGTTTTTGCTTTGGTATTGCTAAGCTTTCAAGTTCTATTATTTGTTGTGTTTACTTTGTTCTGTCTTGGCTTATTATTTCATTAATTATGTTGTTTTTATACATCTTATCTTGGCTCTCTTCCTTCCCTATAATTGCTTTTATAACTTAAATAACTTGATTCCTTTAAGGTGACTATTAACACTAATTGAAAAACAATGTAGGAAATTAAAAAAAAAAAAAGCAAAAGAAGCAGCAGGCTATTTAGAGAATAACATATCACATGGACACTTTGTAAGAAGAGAATATGCACTTGGCTTGTTTGATGAAAACAACAAATGCTATTTAAAGAATAACATACAGAAAGAATAAGTGGAAGAACAACCAGTGTTAAAATAGTAAGTAGAAGAAGAAAGGAGGCAAAAAACCTAATAAAGGGCAGAAAATGACCACATGAGAGGGTTGAAAAAAGTGTTGCAAAAAAAATAGTAAGAAAGCATGTAAAGGTGCCCCCTCCTTCCCGCAAAGGGAATCATAGAAGTGAAGAATAAAATAAAAGTAAGAGCAAAACAACAAAGATAGAAGAAAAAAATGGCACAATAATAGCGTAAAAAGTAATAACATTAGCAAATAAAAAGCAAAGTTGGAAAAGACAGAAAGAAAAAAACAATATGGAAACCCTAGTTGAGAGGTTGGATCCATTATTAGCACAACTTTCCCAAAGAGTAATACAAAAGACATATAACTTAAAGGAGCAACTCAAAAGAACCCAAAAGAACATAATTCTAAACAAAATTGAATAAATACAACCGAAAAATCAAAGAATAATAAAGGTTTAGTGTGAAGCTAGAGTATATGGAAAAAAAAAATAGTGAGCACTCTAGTATAATATGACCGACTATAAGGGCGTCTTTAGAAAAAAAGCTAAAAGAAAAAGACAACTTTTTTTCTAGCCTTCATCCTTCATTTTTATAGTTATAATAGGAGAGCTATATTGAAGAGCCAAAATAATATTTACAAGTTGAAGAGTTATTCCTACATATTGGTTAAAAGAATTAAAAGTTTGTTTAATATATTTTTATGCAAAAAAGAGGTTTTGATTGGAGTTATATTAGTTAGTTACTATTAATAAATAGTTGTATCAATATTAAATATATTAAAATACAATTGACTTTATTAAATGGTTTTTTTTCATTGGAGTGCATATATGAAAAATGTTATATTTATACTATTCAAAAAGTCATATTAGCAATTTGGCTCTTTTAAATAGCTTCTTTCATTGGAGATGCTCTAACAAATTGAAAAGAAAAGAAGGTGTGATAAATGTTGTGAACGAGGATAAAATCAAATAGATAAAGGGGGGAAATGCAACATATACACATCGTGCATAAACAATAATAGGTCATTAAATGAAATAATCACCTAAAAAACTAAGAGATAAAAGTTTTGAAAACCTCGATTCTTGTTCTTGAAAAACACATCACATAAATAAAACATCATTCTAATACAAAACTACACAATAGCCTTACAACTTTTAATGGGTTAGAGAAGTAAAAACCTTTGAGGTATGAAATTACAATGTTTTTTCCTTAAACAAATAAAATTATCAGATTATTATTCCATAAATTATAACCTAATCAAATATGGAGGGAGCATGTTATCACGCAGTAGAAAAGATAAAACAAACATAAAAACACCCTTTCCAACACAAAGCTAAACAAACAGAAGCCAAACAACTATTTATGAGACACACAATTTAAAACCTTCTAGTTTTGAAATAAAAAAAGTACATTTTTTCTTCCACGAACAAAAATCTCAAACCATTATTCCCTAGACAATAACCCAATATGATAGGAAGGAAGCTTGCTATCATGAAGTTCAAGGCAAGTTGCATTTTATCTTTAGAAAGAACATCATGTGCCTTATGTTATTTTCATGTAAAAAAAAATAAAAAATGAAAGAATGGAATTCATAATCTAGTAAGTATCATGGGATTCATATCAAATCCCAAGGAAGTTATGTTTCCTAAAAAACATGATTAATAGGTTTAAGGGGCAATTTTCTATCAATACCAAAATATGAATTTTTAAAAGGACCTAATTAGAAAAACAAAACTTGTAGAAAAAAAATATGTGGATAAACATCCATAATAACATACTCGGCCACAAAATAACAAATAACAAAGCAACAAAAATGTAAATTCTCTTGATAAATAACACATTATATGAACATAAAACATGAGGCATGGAAGGAAAAATTTATGAAAGAAAGACTAGGAATAATTTTAAAAAATAAATCAAGTACCTTGCTTTTTCTAAAGTGAATTACAAAGCCTAAAAGTTGAGTAAAGAAACAAAGGAGACTAAGTTGAATTGCACTTTCTAATAAAAGAACAAAAGAAAATACCGAAGGAAAGAGATGAATTAAAAGAAGAGCAAATATGCAAAAGAGCAAAAACAAGCAACTTAGAACATGGAAAAAACATGTCCCATAAGCTTCTCCACTAATGTTAATGATTGCATATAAGTGTTGAAAAAGGATTCATAATTTCCAATGATAACTAAAAAACTAAAAAACAACATACGTATAGTTGAGTGGAAAAAGATAATTATATAGAAGGATAAAAATAAGAACTAAATAGACAAAAAATAGTGTAATTGAACTCATATGGTTAAAACATGATTTTGAATTACCTAAATTCAATGATAAGAGGTTTTAATTGAAAAAAAGAATGTAGTTAGACACAATCTCATTATGAGAAGACCAACAATATAATATGTAGTCATATAAAATCTAATGGAAAACACATTCCAAAACTATAGGAGATGATAAAGATGATGACCATTGTGATGTGCATTTAATGCACAATGATTGTTGACAAATCAATATATTTTAAAATTTTATTTTTAGCCTAAGTCCATATTTAAATTTTAAAAAATAGGGTGATAACATAATGATAGAATGGTGAGGCTTACATCCATACCTAACATCCCTACGCTTGTTAGAATGCCAGGCCTAAATGACATAGGTCTAGTTTGCTTTCAGGCCCAAAATCATAGTTTTAAAATCTGGCCTGACCCAACAGGTTGACTTGGGACCCGGTCGACCCAGGGCTGGAGCTGGGTTGGGTTTAAGAAAAATAGAGGAAGTTAAAACCCAGGGTGACTCGGCGACCTAGTCAAACACCCGGTTGCAACCCGTTGACTTTTGCTTTTTTTTTTTTACTAAAACGATGTTGTTTTGATTTTTTAAAAAAATCAGAATTGACCCGGGTGACCCAGTTAAAACCCAGAACCGGGGTCTTGGGTTGGGTCGACCATCGGGTCGGGTTTAAAAACTTTGCCCAAAATTATTTGGTTTAGCTACATACTGAGCCTAAGTATATATATGGGTCTAGTGAGTTTCCAGATTCAACATATTTGGGTTTAGCTATGCGATGAGTCCAAGTACACATGGGTCTGGTGAGCTTTAAGCCTCAATATACCCCAAACCCTTTCAGAGGGTGTTCACATCGTCATGATACTGATGCACATAGGGAATATTCTCAGCGCTTATTTGGCTACTATGGGATGAAGACTAGCCATTGATACCCCCGCTCCGTACTAGAAACCTCAAGCTCCCCCGAACATTGTAGACATAAAAGTGGAAAGCAGATTATAAGGGAGTGTATGCATGATGATGTCTACATCCCTGGTCAAATATGAGATTCTTTCTTATCAAGATGGGTGTTGCATACTCGTATTCCCAAGGATTACATCTCCACTAGGAAGACATTATACAACTATGATAGTCTTACTAACCTAAAGGAACACATACAAAACCTATAGAGCATCCTCAAATTGGTCATCTATGATAACAATGTCATGTGTAAGATCTTCCTCACAACCTTCAAGGGATCAATACGTGTATGGTATAATAATTTGGAGTCAAGCTTTATTACAAACTTTTGGTGACATTTATACTAAGTGGAACAGTTTAGTATAAGCATCCCAGCTAAAAAAAGCTTTACGAAACTCTTTAGGGTTACTTAATAAGTCGACGCTAGCATACTTAAAGAGATTTAATGAGGAAATGTTCAAGGTCAAGGAATTAATCAAATTAGTGGCTTTTAAAGCCTTGATAAGTGGGGTAAAGAGGAGAGCTTTATGGAAAGAATTGTACGCTCTACTAAAAAAAGTTGAAAGTGAAGCAAACTATTGAGAACCATATACAAGTGGAAGAGGCAAGTGTGATGTGTTATAGGCCTCCTTGTTTCTCTAAAGAGAGTCTATTATAAAGGTCTTTGAATGAGATCACTCTTCAAGGAGGGATAATAACACTAGGAAAAGTCTAAAGAGGCTAGCCAGAGAATGCATGACATACCCTGAAATGCACATTACTCTATTGAATTCCACCCTTACATAAGTCTTTATTGTCATTAAGGGTAAATAAGTTTTTCAATACTCTCCACTTATAAGGTGACCACCTAATACTCGCATGTTTAAGAAGTATTGTCTGTTCTATAAGGATATAAGATATAAGATAGAAAAGTGTTATGTTTTCAAAAAAGAAATTGAAAGGTTGATATATAAAAGTTATCTCTGTTAGTTTGTGAATAGGGATTCCTATTTAGGTAAAGTAAGGAAGAACCTGACCAGTTAGAGCCGTCTTAAGCTAAGGGCTAATAAATGCCCTTAGAATAAGCAAGTTATATTTTTCAATTATACTTTATTAAATTAAGATTGCCCTCGATTAACAAAAAAACTCCAAGTACAAATGAACATTATTCAAAGCCCATTTCTCAAACATACATAATAAATATTTCTTAAATATTTTAAAAGGCTATATTTATAGTTTTGTCTAAGGCTCTCACTCACCTTAAGCTGACTTTACAACCAATCTATATAGGCACTACCTGAAATCAATGTGATCTTAGGTTGCACCTTAAAAGAGGGTGATTCTAGCACGCAGAAAAGAAAGTATGGGAAACAGGTTATTGCAATTGGTTTTCTTCAAAACCCATAGCATGACCAATCATTTTCACTCTAGCAGATGGAGAGAAAGAGTAACCTTCCCATATGAGGATGCATTGGTCATCTCCACAATCCTTTCTAACCATCAAGTTCATTGAGTGTTAGTGGAAAATGACAGTGTGGTCAATATTCTTTCCAGGGAAGTGATGGCACGGATAGGGATACCCCTTTAAGATTAGCTTTTGTAAAAACTCATCTTATTAGGATAAAAGACTCGAATGTTCTAGTGAAGGGTGCCTTGGAAATCCTAATTACTATTTGCACTCCTCCTAAGTGTGTCTCCCTTCAAGAAACTTTCATGGCCATTGACATGGCATTGGCTTATAACGTTATTATGGGTAAACATCTCCTACATCAAATCAATGTTCTAATCAACATCAAGAACTTAGCACTAAAGTTCCTTACTCAGAAATGAGTGGGCATAATGAGATGAAATTAGGTGACCTTAAGGTAATGTGCCTTTACTTGCTTAAAAGGAAAAAAGGCCTTAGTACTAGACCAACAAGTGTTCTTGAAAGAAATGATGGAGGTGAAAACTAAAGCTAATGAAGAGTTGAGGGATGTACCTCTAGGAGAAAATAAAGAAGTAGTCATAAGAGTAACTTCCACCCTAACACCAATACAATAACAATCACTAACGAAGCTTCTCCATATCCAAAGATCCATTTTTATAATGGGCAGTACCTCTGATATGCCAGTAATCAATCCTAAAATAGCTACTCATTAATTAAAGGTTAATATAATTGTTCATCTAGCTATAAAAAAAAGGAATTTTAGGGGTGAAAGACAAAGCAATAACACAAGAGGTGGATAAAATCCTAGATGCTGGCTTTATTAGAGAAGTGATGTACCCTGCTAGGCTAGCAAATATGGTAATGGTTAAGAAAAGCAAAGGTAAATGGTGAATGTGTGTGGACTTTACAGATTTGAACAAAGCTTACCCAAAATATAATTATCCTCTCTATAAGATTGATCAATTGGTTGACTCCATTACAAGTTTTGAGTACCTAAGCTCTTTGGATGCCAATTCAAGATATCATTAAATCCTCATAGACCTAAATGATTAGAAAAAAAACAACTTTCATAACTGAAAAAGGAATATTTTGTTATAGAGGCTTAAGAATGTTGAGGCCATTTATTAGTGGATGGTAAATAACGTATTCAAGAATTAAGTTGGGAGGATTACAAAGAGATACATTGATGACATGCTAGTAAAGAGAATGATCTTTGAGGAAAATCTAATAGACATAGAAGAGGTTTTTTCCATTCTTAGCCATCATCAAATGAAACTTAATCTTTTCAAGTGTGTTTTTGCCATCAAATAAAGAGATTTTTTTGGTTTCCTAGTAAATAGAAAGGGAATTGAGCCTAACCTGGAAAAGGTTTAACATTCTAGACATGACTTCTCATCAGTCTTTAAAAGAGACTCAACACCTCATAGGGAGATTAACCGTTCTCAATCTGTTCATAGCTTGCCTTGAGAAGTGTACTTTACCATTGTTCAAAACTTTAAGGAACATATCTAATTTTGAGTGGACACCAAATTGTTAGAAGGCTTTTGTGAAGCTCAAAGTCCATTTTCATATCATAAAGTATTGTCTCAACTTAAGGAGAATGAAAGCCTTTTCCTTAATCTGGGTGTGGGTGTAGTGGACTTAACAATTAGTGTCGTACTACTAAAATAGAAAAAAAGAATATAATGCCCAATTTATTACTCTAACCGAACTCTTTATGATGTTGTAAATAAATATTTGAAAGTAGAAAATGTGGCCCTTGCTCTAGTGAGTGCTTCTAGAAAGCTAAAACCATACTTCTAACCTCACCAAGTTATAGTGTTTTTTTGACTAGCCTCTGCAATAGATCCTCCACAAGTTAGAGATGTTTGAACGTTTAGTAAAATGGGTCATTGAATTGGAAGAATTTGGACTTCAATACAAACCTATACTAGTTATAAAGAGATAGGCCTTGACAAAATTAATTGTTGAATTATAAACCTCGAGATAAATAAAATAATAAAGAGATAATAAAGTCATTGAAATTATAGTGTAATGATATGACAAAAATGATGAGAAGAATAAATTGGGGAAAGAAGTGTTAAGAAGATGGAAGAAGAGAAGGTTTTTTACTGAAAATATCAAATTTCCCTATAGTAAAAAAGGTCTAGCCGTTTTGAGAAATTACTAGACCAATTTCCTGAACCATTCAGGTCATTTCTCAAAACAATCAGAGTGTTTTGATTATTGTCTTTGTAAAACTAACGGGGTGTTGTTTTGGATAGAAGACCACCTTTCATTTCTCTTCTATTCTTACACCTTTAAAGGCTAGATAATGAAATTGTGAGTGAAAATAGAGTGTTTTAAGAGATAAAAATACATCCACTCTTGTAATTAAGAAAGATCAAAGATTAAGTTAGATAGACAAAGTGAAGATAAAAGGGGGGAAAACATGAAAGATTTTGACAAGTTGGGGTTTGAAGACTTGATTATCATTCTATAAGGAGTTCTAAACCTAACCTAACAATTTCATATGAAATGGATAACAATTGAGGTTGAAATCATGAGATTAATGCTAAGGTTTAAAGTGAAATCATAGGAAAAATATAAATTGACTAAAGATTGATCAATTGGTTTAGATTAAGTTGTGTTGGGTATTAATTTAAAAAGAAATGATGAAGAAAATCATGAGGTCCTTAAAGGCCTAATGGTCGCCTAATGAGGTATGACATTATCAGAAGTAGAATTGTATGTAATTAAGTGATATTATGATAGATTAATGTATATATTTACGAAGAAAATGAATTTAAAGGAGTTTGTTCCATTACGTATATTAACTTAAGTGTTTATGTTGTTGTAATTTAGAAAATTCAAGGAGAATTATTAAATCTAAAAATGAATGTTATTATGAATGTGTTTGACTTCTCATGTAAATGAAGGATACATCAAAAAATTGATATAAATAAGATAATGTTTGTGTGATATAAAACATGTATGACTTGAATCATACGATTATGAAACTATAGATGTTGAATTGTTATTAAGTTTTGGTAGAACTTTTTATATGTGTTTAGAAGAACATGTTAAGAAATAAATGAATTCTGTATGCCTAGTTGCTTGTTTAATTGTAGTTGTCCTTTATGTGAGATTTAAATCAGTAATGGTCATAAACATATAGTTTGAGAAGATATGTGTGTATACGAGTTATATAAAAGTTTTTTTTTTGTTGGGTGAACTAAGAAAAATGGAGTTAAAGGAAAATGAAAATTCAATGAGGATTGAATGGGAAATGAAGGTTAAAATGAAAGAAATTGATTTAGAATATTAATACGGGGAATGTACTTGGAATGAAAAATAATATGGTATATTTGTTGATACAAGAGAAGCCAGAAGAGCTATACTAGGCCTTCTAATCTATTTAACCTTTAAAAGATAGTCTAGTCTATCTTATGCTAGGCAATAGCCTCCCTCACTTAGCTCCTCTCATCCATCCAACACCTTTTATAATGAGCATGCATCATGAAAGTCTACCAAAGACAAATGATTGTTAGAAATAACAGTGATAAATTAAAATAATAAGATCAGACAAGAGAGTTTCTTATATGGAGGGTCATTTATCCAGTAAAGGCTGGATGACTATTGTAGCATTCATCAAACATCATTAGGTTGTCTGAAAGAATGGTTAGATGCCTCTCTAAGCACTTCACCACCTCTAATCCATCCTCCCATATAAGATAGCCTATATGGACTACTTTTCCTTCTTGGTAAAAAATATCCTCAAACTCAAGTTGTCAAACTCCTAGTAAAGCATCCTGGGTAGAAGTCCCAACAAATGAAGAGGTCTCTGCAGGTAAAACCAAGGGTGGAGGAATTGACAGTGCCATGATAGGATAGGTCTCTACAATTGAGGCTATAACGCTAGATTCTATAAGGGTGGAGACCTTTTTTCTTTTAAAACGAGTAACAACACTCACAATCACTTCAGGAGGGGTCAACTCCTTTTAATCCCTAACTATGAGAGAACGACTTCCCCTATTAACTCTGCCCTTCAACTCCACAAGAGTAGCGACCTCACTCATTAACTCATCAAGAGGGATAACAAGCTCATCCATGTTGATAAGGTTATTTTCCATCTCTTCTCTAGTCTTAACTCCATTCAAGTTAAGAGATAAAAATCCCCTTATCGACGTAGATAAGCTCTCTTCTACATACCTTGCTAAAGTTTCTTCTTATCCTTCAAATGTTAAACCTGCACAAAAATAAAGTTAGAAATGAATATTTAGATTCATAAAAATAAAAGATAAAGAAGATGTATACTTTGTAACAAGGCCTAGAAATTCTTTGTATCCATCTTATTAACATCATACTCGATTGAGGTCGAGATCAACACAAAATAAGTTTTTTCCTCATCCGAGCTCAGACAAGGTCTATTGTTCACCTTAAGAGGAGGAACTCTCTAATAGTGGGCACAACCCTAAACTTCTTGCATTTAATCTCTAAGGCTAATCGTCCTATTATATCTCTTTATCAGTCATGTCCCCCTCTACTTCTTACATTCCATCTTTGGGGCTGATCATTTTATTATATCTCTTTATCAGCCACCTCCTCCTCAACTTCTTAACGTGTGTAGGCTTGCCGTATAAGGTCCTCTTTATAGATCCAGTGGGTCTTTGGTGAAGGTAAAAAACCAGTGAACATCATTGTTGCCCTGAAGATAAAGAATATAATCAATCAAGTGGTAACAAGTCTTAAAGATATTTACAATAGGCTCCATTCTAATAAGCCTAAGGAACTTATCAAAAGCAGATAAAATTATTCATATGTTGCGATGTAGTTGGCTTGGACCCAACCTCTAATACCAAAAAACTTCCTGCAAAAACTATTAAAGAGAAAAGGTATACCCAAGGGTAGAGTTAGGAATTTTTTTCTTCCCTGGGCAAATACACACAAATTGTTTTCCAAGATCAATCATTAACTCGTATATATTAATTTGTCAAGTTAGCAATAAATTTTCAATCCAAATACATAACACAAAATATGAAAAAATAAAATTGAAGAAAAAATAAAAATAAACTACACTATCGAAGTTGCACCCTTTGATGTTCTGTGGAATAAAATTCATTTATGATCGAATCCGAATCGGTATCATTAGCAAGCTCTCGTTCAATATAAATTATTATAGAATTTGCTAAAAATTCCTCTTTCTTTTTATTGCGAAGCACATTTTTAACATGTTTCATAGCTGAAAGTGCTTGCTTTGTTGTGACAGTGAAAACAAGTAAAGTCAAAACAAAACGAATCAACATGTCAATCAAATGATAATGTTACAACTTATTTGTTTCAACTAATCCCCGACATAATTCAAAAATGGTAGATATATTTTGAAAGCTCTTATGATGAATCATATTAATCTGATAATATTCTAGTTGAATCTTAAATAATACATCTCTTGTTTATTGAAATCTTCAGGATAAGATTTCTTAGCAAGTTTGCAAATAGCATCACCTTTAAATTATTTAAAGTTGTCCTTAGGTTTTAAAGCATAGCTAAGTACAAGGATTTTCATTGTCCTATCATTGAATCTAGAATTTAATTCTTCCAACTAAAAATATATTGTTAAGTTAAATAGATCATAATGATAGTATTTGTAAACTGTCACCAATTCTTGTTGCTGACATAAATAACTTGTAGCCTTTTTATACGAAGCATTCATATGTGGTATGTCAATCTTATATTATGTGCAAACAAATTTCACATGTGCAAGGTGAAGATCAAATTCGACATTCTCAAAGTTCAAAACAATGCTTTAGTAGTTGATACAAGATCCATTACATTTAAGATGTCAAGATATTTTTATTGTAAAGCTCAACAAAATAAATCAGTAATCCTTATTATGTTACGCAACAAATATAAGATGAATATAAATTCAAAAGATTTCATCATAATCAAACAACCACCACCAACTTCTCCATGTATAGAGTTAGAAGATCCTTCTTGAACCATATTTTCAAGTACAATAATAGTTGCACCATACATATCTATTAAGCTGCAAATAGAATCAAAATAAGAGTTTCACTAAGTAGTTCTACTTTGATGTAAATTACCAATTTTATGAGCCCCTCTATCAGTCTCACGTCCTCCAGTAGTTACCATATGTGTAATTTCTATAGCATGAGCGTAATGTAAGTCGGTGTAATGTTTGGGAGAAACACTAATAAAATTGATAATGGCTGTCAATTTTGAAAAAAAAACCAAATAAAAATCTCATTTCGAGCTGCCGCAACTAATGCTAGCTGTAATCGATAGGCAAAGCAATGTACATAATATGTATAAGGGCAATCTCTAAGAAATAGAACTCGTAGTCTGTTCCATACGCCACGTATAATACTAGCATCATCATACCCTTAACGTTATATATTGAGGATATGCAAGTTATATCAAGCGAGCACATCACAATTTTTTTTTTTTAAGTGTTGAAGAATTAGTATCTGAAACATGCACAATACCAAAAAAGCACTCTCGTAAAAAACCCTGAATGTCAACAAATCATAAAACAATAGTCATTTGTTATTTATTTGATGTATTTTTGGCTTCATCAACCAAAATACAAAACTTTGCATCTCTAACTTCTTCATAAATCTTTTTCCTCACTTTGTTCATGAGAATATACAAAATCTCTCTTCTTTTTTTAATAGTTAGTGAGGTATATTTTGCATTTTTCAGAGTTTTTCTAAGACAACATCATCAATGTTAACATTCAATCCCCCCATAAGTCTTATCATCTTCATGAAATTGCCTCGATTATTATAAGTTGAAGATTCATTGTAACCTCTAAATGCACTTGCTTGTAAGTTAAGCCATCGAACAATTTCAATTGTTATCGTAAGTCGCAACTAATTTTTCTGAACTTCAATAATTTTTGCATTCAACACTTTATCAATATGTCTATTTACTTTTATTAAATCTTTAACAAATTTCACAACATTATTATGTGGTGAAGTGGGACTTCTTATATGCATAAAAAATGCACATCTAACCCGATCACTAACCTTCTTCCAACTTCTTAAGCCTTTGATGGTGAATGTGAGATGATAAGGTACTTCATTTTCAAAGAAAAAGCATGGAAAACAAAATACTGTATCCTTTAATGGAGAGTACTCTAACAAAGAAAATTGATCAAACCAAATGTATTGAAATCAATGATACAGTCTCCCTACTTTAATTCTCGGATACTCTAATAACTTAGGTTGCTATAAACCCATTTTGATATAAGTTTTTCTAATTTCATCTTGTTGATTAATAGGATGTTGCCACGATGAAATTCGTATCCTAGGATCTCGTTCAAGAGTATGAACATCAATTTCAACTTTTTGAGATTTGAAAGGGGGTTGGTCATTACGATTTGAGACATCAACATTGGATGGAGAATATCCTTTACTGGTTGATGTTTGTTCGCTTGGTTTAAAGAATGAAAACATAGTTTTTCCTCTCTTGCTTCCTTGATTTCCATTATAATTTATAATCTATTCAAGAAGTACAGGGGATTAGGGAAGCCAAGTGCAAGATGCAGAAATACTAATGCCACAATAGGATATTCATGAAATGTAAACTACACAAGGATAAAGTGATAAATCAACATTTTAATTGAACTTGTTAAACTTCTTGAATACTACTAGACATGCATGGTTAGACTAAAAATAAAGATTTTGGTCAAATAACTTAAGTTTCAAAAAGCTTTTCAGACACCCAGCAGAATGTGAATTTTTTTTTTATCAAAGAATTTAAGTTTCAACTTTTCTTTGTGACAGGCTTTTTTATCTAAAGAATTATGTATTTTAAATTTTGAATAATTGGTATGCTTACAACAATTACAAATTCAAGGAAGAAAGAAATTAAGGTGATAAAGACCAGAAACATATGAACACAATAACTTGTGCTTATGTGTTAGATGTTGAAGGTTAATAAACAAATAAAGATGTAGACTAAATTGATTTTCTGTATCTATTACGTCAACAAATGGTCTGGTTGGCATAACCTACAAACATTATATATCAAACTTATTGAGAAATTATCAATAAAAAGGGAAAAGATAATAGCCAATAAAGCAAGTATAAAAGTCAAATATACGGTGAAATATTAATCAAACCTTCAAGTCCAGCAGTAAATAGCACAAGCTGCAAATTCTCTAATTTGTTTTAGGAATTCATCCAACCCTAAATGCACAAAGATTATAACATAATTGATCTTAGGTTTCCTTTTGCATTTAAACTCAAAATAAAATATACATGACAACAAATAGAAATTTAGGTCAAAGAAACAAATAGAAATTTAGGTCAAAGAACTTACGTTTTAAAAAACTTCTCAACACCTAGCAAAACATGGATTTTTTTTGTAAATGAAGAAAGTAAATTTTTCTAAGGTGGGTTAATTGGTTTTTTAGGATCTATTATTTTTACCTGGGTTACAACCCACCTTAACCTTATATGCCCCTTTACCTTTGGATATACCCGACTCATACATATATAAGGGGCAGTGATTTCATAGTACCTCTAGGCAATGTCCAAGGTCGATTAGCTAATTGTTTTAGTCTTAGAAGACAGTTTAACAATATACTCTCTTACTTACAGACCTTTACAAAGGCCATCTCATCAATGATTAGGGTGTTAGGTGCATTATCCTTAGTGGCTTGAAGTACTCTCTCTCTCTCTCTCTCTGGGTTCCCTAGAGGTATTAAAAAGAGGACTTCTCTGGTGTTGGGAACTACCTTCCCTCTTTCCAGAGGTGGATGCTGGAGTTCCACCCCTTATAGTTTTAAAGCCTAGTCTAATAGACCATTATCCTTTACTACTTCTTCTAGTTTCTATTTAGAAGCTAGACTCGCCACTAGAGGAAGTAACATCCTTACTTTAAAGGTCAGATTTAACTCTTTTAGAATTCATTTTTCTATTAAGAAGGAAGAAGAAAAAAGTTTTAAAATGGGGAATTGCTAAAATAATACGACTTCTTTTTAACACAATAAATCTCACTCAAGGCTTTTTCAATAATTTTTTTTATAGAGAAATTACAAGAGTGAAAGTAAAAGAAAAGAATGGAAGTGAGAACAACCAGGGTTATAAACGAAATACCTTTTTATCCTCATTATTGGATGAATAAACTTGATGATACCATGAATCTCTAAAAACCTACTCAATTATTGCATAAAATGCATTCATCGTTTTGTTTCCTAATAAACTCTCTTTCAATAAGAACAAGCCATTTAGCCATAAAAATCCTAATAATTTTGATTAGGATAGTCTATCTCATAGGGAAGGTAAAAAGTCTCTCATTAGAAAGGTAAAAAGTCTCTTATTAAAGCTAACAACATGTTAAATCTTTAAGTATTCAATACAACATGTTAAATCTTTAAGTATTCAATACACAAAGACTTGAGGGATACTGAAGGATCAATATATTTTAAAATTATATTTTTAGCCTAAGTCCATATTTAAAAGGGCAAAAGATAGGGTGATAACTCAATGATAGAAGTGTGGGGCTTACACCCACACCTAATATCCCTAAGTGTGGTAGAATGTCAGGCTTAGATGACATGGATCTGGCCTGCTTTTAGGCTCAATATCTTTCGGTTTAGCTACATGATAGGCCAAGTATATATGAGTGTGGTGAGCTGTCAGACCTAACATCCTTGTATTCAACTATGCATTAGGTCCAAATAAATATGGGTCTAGCGAACTGCTAGTCCCAATATTCTTGGGTTCAGCTACGTGCCACGTCCAAGTACACATGAGTTTGGCGAGCTACCAAACTCAACATCCATAGATTTAACTATACACTGAGCCTAAACAAACATGTGTCTGACAAGCTACTAGACCTAACATTAGGTCTAGCTATATGTTAAGCCCAAATACACATATGTCCGGCGAGCTTCTAGACCTAAGTATTTTGGGTTCAGCTACGTGCTGAGCCTAAACAGATATGGGTCTGATGAACTGCCGTACCCAACATCATTGAGTTCAGCTATGCGCTGAGCACAAACAGACATATGTTTGGCAAGTTGCCAAACCCACAACCCGTGAGCTTAGCATCGTGTCAAGCCCAGGCGGGAATGGATCGGGCAATCATTATAGGCCTCATGTTGGGCCATAAGGCTTCATTTGTTTATTCTTATGACTTTTAATATAAAATATTAATGTCAACGATATCCATCTCCCTATACCCCTAGGTATATAAAAGTCTTCTAAGGGCCTACCATAATTTCCATTGTAATTAATATTGTATAAGGGATATTTATCCCTCATTAATATGATATAAGAGATATTTGTCTTTCATTTAATGTTGTATAAGAGATACTTATCATTCGTTAATGCTATCAGGATGAATAACTCTCTAACCCCTTCATTTCAGCAACATGACAAGGTTAAGGGGCCATAAATACCCTTTAAACCAACTAGATAAATGGTTTACAATTTATATTTTAATTCTCATAGCATTTATCATACAAGAACAAGAACAAACACTTTTGTTCTTGAAATTTAAAACTCATTCTCTCATTTATTGCAATTCTTTACTAAAAATTTACTAACTTTATCATTTAACTTAAAACCCATCATAAAAAATTGTTTTACGGGTGTTAAACTTTTTACCACCAATTATTTACTTTTTGAACTATAAATAAAAGAATATTAACATTAATATATAATTACCCACTATCTAGATATAAAAAAACTCAATCCTAAACATTTCAGTTTCTAGAACAT
>Ga0325414_1001150_pt1 | contig 24787 bp, 17 predicted proteins | sample PopdelMetagenome_8_FD_206183 | JGI IMG/M metagenome (GOLD analysis project Ga0325414, IMG submission 206183) | Populus deltoides microbial communities from Bellville, Georgia, United States - Leaf-PdKOR-R3 | ecosystem: Host-associated > Plants > Phyllosphere > Phylloplane/Leaf | place: USA... | reverse complement strand
GACCTCAAATAATCATTCAGATATTTGGTTTGTATTACATTTTACGAGTGTTTAGTGTGAAAAATAGTTAAAAAACAAAATTATCAAACTCAGTGGAGTCTATAACCTAAATTGTGGGTTTAATGGGTTAAACTGCGAAGCCCAAGTAATCCAATATACTATCATCTCAATATTAAAAATTAAAATATCTTCTTAAATTTACTTTTTAAAAAACAAACGATGCTTTTTACCGGTCATCTGAATTGTCATTATACCTACCAAGTTGACCGGATCATGTCGGGACAACTCCCAAACGGTTTAATTTTAAACCCGGGTTAGGTAAAGAAATAGATCGATAGGTTTCAAGGTTAATTTGCTAAGTCGAATTTAGTAACAATATCAAATAGTTCTCTACAACTTAGAAATTTTAGGTTTCAACTATTTTGCTTCGCCATTCATATAATTAAGTAAAGCAAGTTTTTTTTTTTGTTATCATTTCCTCTCTTTTTTTTCCTTTCATTTTCATTAATTTTTTACTAATTTGATACTTTAACATTAAGTTTGTATTGAGTTTTACATCGATTTTTTTTTAATTTTATCTTTCAACATTTAATTGAGTTTGAACTGATCTTTATAATTCATTTCAGTTTGTTTTCTATTATGTTATCGTTGTTTCAAATAACATTTTGATATTTGATTTGTGTTCGATTTTGCGAGCATCTATTTTACTTATCATATAATTAAGTAATTTTTTTTAAAAAAAAAAGCTATCAAATCCAACAAAGTCCATGACTCAGGTCGCATATTTGACAAGTTAAGCAACAAAGATGTCATCTAGATCATCCTATAACAACTTTTACATGACTTAGTTTTAAGTTTGTACTAGGTAAGGAGTCGGGTCAGTAAATTTTCAAATTAACTCGTTAAGTCAGGTTTAATAATAATAACAAATAGTTTTGTGACCTAGAATTTTTTTTTTGTTCAAAAAAATATTGATCCCGAGCCGTAATATCGTGCGCGCATATATATATATATATATATATATATATAATTGAAATTAAATATTTGAATGAAAATCTAATGATATTATTTATAGCTTGTAAATAAATGAGTTTTATATGGTAATATTTTTATTCGTTTACAATAAATTCAATAACAGAAACGGAAATTAGATGTTGATTTTGAACATTAAATAACATTTAACTAGTGCGTTAAGCTAATCTATATGTATAACAAAAAGAAATGATGGCTCTCGTAAATAACAATATCATATTTAAACTATGAATGTAGGACTCACCTCTTGAGCCTTCTATATTCTTTGTCAACAGGGTTTCGTCCTCTATGGCGTTTATTACTCCCTGTTGCTGCTGGTGCTGCTGCGGCGGATTGAACCTCTGGATTATTAGAATTAATGTTCTTATTATTGTAAGCAGTAGTATTATTACCAGCAGCAGCAGCAGCAGCATCCGCTGGTGGTCGAGCTTCTACATCCGGAACCGTGAAAAGATCTTCATCACTGTCTTCATGATCTGGACCAAATTAATTAATTAGTAACATCATTATAATTACTGTAATTAATTTCCCACGAGCACTAGGCCAAGCAGACTATATATGTGTATATAATTTCATGTGTGTGTGTGTATAATTACTCCAGCTAGCTAAAGTCCTGTCTGCTGGGTGGATCTACAACGCACCTACTAATTTGTTTTTGTGGTGTGAAATGAGATTGTCACTTGTACTACCAGTACTTCTCCTGATCCTCCAAGAAGAGGAAGAAGAGGAGGTAGCGGTAGCACTAGTGCCCTCCACCTGATGGTCGTCGTCGTCGTCGTCGTCGTCGTCGTCAAGTAATTGCTTCTTATGATCATGAGGGTACTTGTTGTTGGATTCACCAATATCCATTATCTTTTCTCTTCAATTACACGATCTGAGCTGACTATCTACCTCCAAGTACAGCTACGATGCCAATGCTAAAACTGTCTCCTAATAGATCATGATCTGACTGTGAATGTGTGTATTTTCGTAACAGTTGTCCATGTCCATACCATCTATCCTCTCCTTTTTGGAAGCCCTGGTTTAAAGCTTCTGGCTCATGAACGACCACGTTGATGCATGCACAGCCGCCCGCCCCCCCTTCTCTTCCTGTCTCTTTCTCTCTCTCCCTCTCTGCCCATTACCTCATATATAAATATTAGCTATCTAACCGTTATTTTTATTTCTAAGAAAATAATACCGGTATATAGATTATTTTGATGTTTTTTACGTATAAAAATTTAAAGTGTAAATTAATATATATATATATAATTAAATAAATCGATAATTATCTATGTAAATAAATAAATAAAATCGTTAACAATAACCAGAAGAGAAATTAAACACTACCAGATTTAATAGTTTTACTAACAAAAATTTATATTGGTATTTAAACTTACAGTCCTTCGGTATTGTAAAAGAATTATCTCAATCCAATAATTTAAATTATTAGGTGAGGTTCCAAGATATGATTTATATTATTTTTTAACACACTCTCTCAAGTAAAAGCCTTTTTGATTCGAACCCTAGCAGAATTTAATGGAATTCACGAATCCAAGATCTATCTAATCTAATCTAAATTTGCTAGAAATAGGATGAGCTTATCACAATGGAAGACATGCTCCAAGGCAACAAGACTATAAACCAATCCAATCACAACGCCTACACCTGGAAACGAGCAAAAGAGTATAAATTCACAACAAAGATTGGTCAATTCTTTGAAGAGTTGAAAGTTCAATCAAGAACCTAGATTGACAACCAAAGGTTGACAAAAATCAAAATATTATTCGCCAAAAAAGTGTGCTGAAAATTATTCTTAAGAGTATTTATACCCCAAGTCAAAAATCATAGTTTTTCTAATGGGTCACATATAAACTCAATTTAAATAATAATCAACATATGCTAAAACTAGCCCAAACTAATTAAAATAAATAAAATAAACAAGTATGAAACCCAAACAAGTGTTTACTCATAAAATAAAGAAAGTTTAATAGCCCAACTAATTTAATAAGATAAGTTTGGTTATTTGCGTATTCTATCTAGCAGCAGAAAAGCCAAACTTTAAACTGATTGTTCTTTCTCATCTTAAAGAATTAGAAGGTGTGCCATATATCGTTGGAAAGGTATGGAAGTCTAGTTTCTAAACTAACTAGAATCACCTTAAAATTCGACCTATAACTCTAGTTATGATATAAAAAAAAAGATAGCGAAAGGTCAAAATGACCGAATCTAGTCTTCTTCTCCTAATCCTTGTGTAATCGTAATGGTTCCACCAACAAGCCCCTCTGGAACATGAATAAGATTAATCATGGCTTGCTCCTTATTATTTAGTATCCTGTTGAAGTCCACCTTAGCTCACGTATCTTGAAGAAGTCCATTGAAAGCCTCTTTGAACCTCTTAGCTTTAAACCTTGTAACTAGACCAACTGGAACCTTCAATGGATCCTTTGGTGCTTGGATCACATCACCTTTGGTCTTGAAACTTGCACAGGCCCATAGTACTTTATGCTTAATTTTTATCAAATAAATGAGGATGGTGAGATTCGAACTCTTGACCATTTGGTCATCAAGACTCTGATACCATGTCAAAAAATCATTTCAAGCCAATAGCTTAAACTGTTAGGTGAAGTCCCAAGATATGATTTATATTATTTTTTAATAGATACATATATTACCAACAAGCTCACAGATAGAGACAATTCATCAAAAAAACTCTAATTAGTAATTTATGGTCTGTTGGAAATAAATTTACCGATGGATTTACAAATAGACAAAAAACACAAAAAAATTACCAGCTTCATTTCGTTGGTATATCATCATTAAATTTAACTTATCACTGACAGGTAAATCATATGTAATGCCCTTTGTTGTTACCCATTTTTGGATCCCCACAAAAAAAAATGAAAATGAGAAAATACAAAAAAATATATCAAAAAATATTCGAAAGAAATCCAAAAAAATAATATGAGCGAGAAAATGATGTTGAAATGCAGAAAAAAGGACAAAATTGGTTGAGAATGTTTAAAAATGCAAAATATTGAAATTTGACAATATATTTTTGACTGATAAGAGCCCTGTTGACAAAGAAAATTCAAATTAAGAAAGAAAAGTCTAAAATCAGATGTTTATGGACTCAATTAAATTTTATCTAAGGTTTAATTGAATTTATGGAGGGTTTGATAACAAGAAAAAATTGATTTTTAAGTTAATTTAGGCTTTTATTGGAAGAAATTAAAGTTCTGGGTCTAATTATAATTTTAAAGAGTTGATTTGGTCAAATCAGGGGCTTAATTGCATAATTATTGAAGTTTGGTGGTCAATTAGGGACTTGATTGAAACAATCTGAAATGAAGGACCAAACCGGAAAAGACACTAAAATCAAGGGATCCAATTACAATTTATCCGGAGGGCTTGATTACAAAATTGTAAGACCATCCAAGGACCAAATCAGAAATATCCATTTTGATAGGAAGACGGTGCTGTTTCAGAGCACTATTTCATTACCTTTCTTCACAGCCGTTTCAGCAGACAGTGGAGCCATTTCAACAACAAAAATAGCTGATTGCTTCAATTATGGGGAATGTTTCACGGCCACTATTCCTTTACATGCCGTTACCAATCCGAACGTTACACCACAGGGCATTCATTGGCTTATAAAAGCCAGAGAAAGACGATGAATGAGGGGGCAGAAACACTAGAAGAGAGAACGATAGAAGGAAAAAGAGAACAAAGGGAGAAGGGGGAGAGGAGAGAAAAAAGAACGAGACAGGGGAAACGAGAGAGCATAAGGAAAACAGAGGGAGGGAAAAAGATTTTTAAAAAAATATACAGAAAGTAACAGAGAAGAAAAAGACGGGAAATATATAAAAACAGGGAGGAGCTTGTTTAAAATAGGGGAAGAACCGCTGCCATTCTCCATCACAACCGCACCAGCACTGCCAACGCCATCGTCAGCTCATCATCTTCTTCATCCCAATAGCCACACCAAGAACAGCTGCCATTCTCCATGACAACCGCACTAGCATTGCCAACGCCATCATCAACTCATTATCTTCTTCATCCCAGCAGCCACACCAAGAACTGCTGAGAGAGGAATACAGGAGAGAAAAACAGAAAGAAAAGGGAAGGGAAAGACGGAGAGGAGAAGAACACAGGGCTTCATCATTTCAAAAAAAAAAAGCAGAGAAAAACCAGAAGAAAAAGACCCAGCGTTGATCGTCTTCATCGTCCCCAGAACCAGTCACCATCGATCCTGTGCAGCAGTTTCATCGCCATCATCTTCGTCTGTTGCAGTTACCAGGTAGGCTTCACACATTTCTCTTCACATTGGATTTTTTCTGCCATTTTCTTGCACTTGTTGTTTTCATTTGTTATGTTTTACTGCCATGTGAGGAAGCTCACGCGAGCCTCTTATCTACCCAGTGACCCGCCCAGCCATATGGGCCGCGCTGGGCCCAGCCCGAAAAAAATAAAAAAATTTCTTCAAACAAAATTCTTTTCAGATTTTTCGCAAATATTTTACTATATTTTTATCAATATCGGTTTGTATTTTTATACTGTAAAGATCCAAATTCGGTATTAAATACCCAGTTTTTGTAAAGAAAAAAATAAAATAAAAAAATAAAATAAAATTATTTTTTTATTTTCATGCATACGACCAAGTATCTCTAAAAAAAAATCATATTGTATCTTAAAAAAAAAAAAAGGTTTTAGCATGCATTTTGACTTTAATAACTCGTTTATTAAAGTCACGAGAACTGGCAAATATTTCAAAAATTCCAAAAAAAATATTTTATTTTTTTCTTTTATCTGGGGTTACGACCTTATACGTAAGACGTATTCCGGATATTAAATTCTTTTATTGACGTTAGAACGGTTAGATTTTACCCGATAAAACAAGGATTTCCTTACCGAGAAGAACTTTTCTTAAACCATAGACGGACCAACAACTAGAAAACACGACAAGATCTTAGATTTTATCAGACAATAAAACAATGCAGCCTACCTTAGGTAAGGCGTATTTGGGGTGCTAATACCTTCTCTTTATGCAACCAGTCCCCGTACCAAATCTCTGAGACCAGTTAGGGTTCCTAGTGACCAAAATACTAGGTGGCGACTCCCATTCCATTTTTTCACTCATAAAAGACAAGAATTCCTTGTCTCCCCACATATTTTCCAGATTTTCCACATAAGATAGAATTCGAGGGTGGATGTTTTCACGCACACGTGCGACACCCTTAATGTTTGAGCAAACTAACCACCATATCCTTGATATTACGCACATCCTCTCGAATGTAATGCACCTCACCCTCAATATGTTCTAGTCGACCTTCCATCCTTGATTGCTAAAAGCTTGCACCAACATCTTCAGAGGAGGAAGTTGTAGGTGGTGTCACAAATACATTAACAAACTCACCATCATCGTTGATATGTTCTTCCTCTTCCTCATCATAAACTTCAACTTGGTCTTTGAGAGCCCAAACACCTTCCTCATTTCATACAAGTTTCATCTTAGTGAGGGTTTAATGATCTATCCGTATATGTTAACTCAATATCAAAGGGTTCAAAGATTGTAGATAGACATTGACAATAAAGTAATGACTTTGTTTTTGGTTGTTTGTCACAATAAGTTTTTCATCATTATGTATGGAAAATTAATAGGCCTTTTCCTAATCATATAATCAATAAGGCACAAATTCATAAATGTAACCTCTTCAAAATACCCCTTTTGGGGCAAGATATTATGTGTTATGATCCTATGTAGCAATATAGATCTTAGCAGCAAGTCTTGACTTTTAATTTTTGCACTTGATCAAAATCATGTCTATTAGTATGCATTATCATAGCATCATCATACACAAATCCCTCAATAGCAGGGATAATCTTTATTTCAAAGACATGAGGTCCTTTATTTCTAATACCCAAAATATTTGCTAACATAACATAATTAAACTTTATTGGTTTATTTTAAAGGCTACCTGTGATTCTAGGCTTTATGGTTTTTCTTGTATTAGCAAAGAACATCCTAATAAGAGTAGGGCATATGAGATTTTTCATGTTATAAATGTCACTCTATCCCATTTCATCAAACAATGTATCTATCCCAAAAACATTTATATCATCTCTTATTCCTCTTTCAATTGCAATAACTCTATTTGAGAAATTGTTCATATACTTTTCAATGTTATTTGGAATAAATTGAGGGTCATTGACCCTATTTCTCTTTGATTCACTTTTTCTAGTACACTTCTTAGGCGCCATTGAGCTTTAAACTTGAGGAAATATACTTAAGAATGTTGGATTTTGATGGGAATTAAAAGATTTTTAGAGAGGGTTCCGAGTTAGGATTTTAAAAATTGATTTGGGGGTTTTTCTTCTTTGCTGGAAAAAGACAGCAGTATATATATCATTAAGCAATTAATCAATCGATTGCCTAGAATTAGTTAAACTGATCGATTGATTTAACTCAACCTTAAAATTTTCTAAATTTCTCTTTTGATCCTTCTTATACACTTAAAAAGGGTCCTTTTGATATAAAAATATTATCCAAAATGCAAAGAAATAAGGGGGTCAAAATCTAAAAATTTGAGCAGTAGCAAAACTATTTGTCCTGATGTCCTAACCAGTTGGCTAGTTATTTCAGATGTATAAACCAGTTGACCGGTTCATATGAAAACCATATTTTTCCAGTTTTAATCAAATTGGATGTTTTATGAGACTAAGTATTATTTTATCCAACTTATTGTCTCAAAATCTAAACTCAATCAAAACTTTAAAAAGTTATTGTTCATCTAGTAGTTAACCATTTATTTCTCTGTTTCAATCGGTTGGTCAGTTGAATTGGTATAACGAACCGGTTGACCGATTCGTCCTCAATCTGACAGATTTTTCACATAAATAAGGTATACATTTCATCATATAAACATGTCCAACTTATTTCCAATAATGTATACACGTAAAGATAAAGCCCTAAATGTCATTAGCATGAATAAACATAAATTCCTTTGTATTTTGCAAAAAAGATCCTTACCTAAAAGCTTTGTAAAAATATCTGCAAGTTGATGTTTTGTGCTAACAAATTCAAGTACAATGTGTCCTTTCAAAATGTGATCTTTTATAAAATGATATCTCACTTTAATATGTTTTGTATATGAGTGTTGTATAGGATTTTTAGATAGATTTATAGCATTTGTGTTATCACGTATAATAGGAACATGATTAAAATTTAGTCCAAAGTTTTTTTAGGTTTGTTTCATCCATAAAATCGAAGCACAACAACTATCCACTACAATATATTCTACATCAGTTGTTGATAGAGCTACTGAGTTTTGTTTCTTGCTAACCTAAAATAATAGTAATGATCCTAGAAAGTGACATGTTCCACTATTACTTTTTCGATCAACTTTACACCCAGCAAAATCAGCATTCGAATAGCTAATCAAATTCAATTCGCTCCCTTATGGATACCAAAATCCTAAATTAATTGTACCATGCAAATATAAAAAAAAAATTGTTGATTTTTTAGGACATGCATGCAAATATGCACATATACAAACACTAAACATAATATCAGGTATACTTACATTTAAATATAACAATGGACCAATCATACCTCGATATTTGGTGATGTTTACATTCTTACCGTTTTCATTCATATCAAACATTGTTGATGTCTTCATAGATGTGTCAGCTTCCTTGAATTATTCCATCACAAATCTCTTTAGTAGATCCTTGAAGTACTTGCTTTGGTTGATAAAATATCATTTCTAGTTTGCTTAATTTGCAACCTAAGGAATAAATTCAATTCTCTCATCATACTCATTTCGAATTCATCATACATGCACTTTGTAGATTCCATACAAAGAGATTTGTTATTAACACCAAATATAATATCATCAACATATATTTATACAAGTAAGAGATCTTTACCTTTTCTCTTTGTGAAGAGGGTGGTGTTAAGTTTGTCAATGTTGAAATCATTTTCAATGAGAAAAGTCTTTAATTTATCATACCAAGCTCTAAGTGCTTGTTTTAAACCATATAAAGCCTTTTTAAGTTTGAAACATGATCAAGTAAATGAAAGTTTTCAAACCCTTAAGGTTGCTCAACATACACATTTTCCATGATGAAAAACCATTTAAAAGTGCACTTTTAACATCCATTTGAAAAGGTTTAAAGTTACTATGACATACAAGATCTAAAATCATTCTTATTGATTCTAGTCTAATCACTGGTGCAAATGTTTCTTCATAATCAATACCTTTTTCTTGATTATAACCTTTCACAACTAGTCTAGTTTTATTTCTAATTATGGTTCAATACTCATCAACTTTGTTTCAAAAACCCATTTTGTTCCAATAATGGATTGATTTTTAGGTTTAGGGACTAGTTTCCAAACATCATTCCTTTCAAATTAGTTTAGCTCGTCTTGCATGGCTAAGATCCAATTTACATCCTTTTCGGCTACTAAGAAGGATTTGGGCTCTATATGCAAAACAAATACACAATGTTCTTTAATGTTTCTTAGATATATTTTAGTCTTAGTTCCTTCAAATAAATTACCAATTATTAAATCGAGAAGATGAGAGCTTACATACCTTAGCTCTTTTGGTGGCACAAATGAGTTACTTATCATCTCTTTTTTATTACTTGTGCTTGGTTGTTCTTTATTCATTTCTTCATTGTTAGTCTCTATGAGGGTCTTATAAATAAGACTTAAATGTTGAACACTTTCATTAATGTCATCTAGAATCTCAACAATTTTATTGTTTTAGGTTTCCTTAAATACGACATGCATAGATTTCTCAAAATAAAAAGTTATATTATTATATACTTTATAAGCTTTGCTAGAGGAGGAATAACCACAAAAGATACCAACATCGAATTTTGAATCAAACTTATCCAAATTATTTTTAGTGTTAAGAATAAAGCATTTTGAATAAAGTTTTTTGAAATATGAGATGTTCGGTTTCCTACCTTTCATAAGGAGTCTTTTTTAACTCCAATTTTAAGGTAACATGATTTTAAACATAGCAAGATGTGTTTACGGCTTCTACCCAAAGCATTTAGGAATATCAAATTCATTTAACATTGTTCTTGCCATTTCTTGAAGAGACCGATTTTTTCTTTCTACAACCCCATTTTATTGGAGAGTTCTAAGTGTTGAAAAGTTATGGTGATATCATTTTTTTCCACAAAACTTTTCAAACAAATCACTTATAAATTCATCATCATATTCGCTCCTTATGTTTATAATTAAAAAACCTTTTTTTCGTTTTGAACTTTCTTTGAAAACTTTACAAATTTATAAATAGTTTCATCTATTGATTTTAAAAACAAAACTCATGTATATCTTGTAAAGTCATCCATAATCACAAACACATTTTTATTACCACTTATGCTTCTGGCTCTAGTTGGTCCAAATAGATCTATGAGTAACAATTCTAAAGGTCTTTTGGTAAAAATATGATTCTTACTTTTAAAAGATGTTTTTACTTGTTTATCCATTTGGCAAATATCACACAACTTTTTTTTTTAAAGCAATATGGAGTCCTTTAACAAGTTCATTTTTGACAAGTTTAGAAAGAATATTTATGCATATATGAACTAGTTTTCTATACTAAAGAAAACTATCATTAATGCTAGCAATAAGATAACTTTCTATCCTCATGCATGCATCAATATTAATCTTATAAACATTTTATTTTCTATTACCAATAAACAATACTTTATCATTTTCAAGGATTAAGCAACATGCATGATCAAACATAATCTTGTAGCTTTTATCACACAATTAACTAATATTTAGCAAATTATGTTTTAGACTATTTACAAGAAACATTTTTTTTTAATTGAGGGAGAGGACTTACCTTCAATATTGCCAACTCCAATGATCTTTCCGTTTGAGTTGTCTTTAAAGGTAACTTTCCACCAATGATGGTGGTAATGCTTGAGAACAATGAATCATCCCCGGTTATGTGTCTTGAGCAAGCACTATCTAAGAATCACTCTTTATATTCCCTTGATTCCTACATACAGAAAATAAAGATGAGGTTTTTGGTACTCATACATTCTTAGGTCTTTTGTGGTTAGTGGTGGTTTCTTTCAGAACCCAAGTCATATTGCTAAGTTTTTTTCTTCTTTATATGACATACATATAAATCAAGTGATCAATGCTTCTATAATAATTAGGAGTGAGCAAAAAAATCGATAAACCGATTAAACCGAGAAAACCAAAAAAAAATAACTGAAAAAACCAACCGAAAAAAACCGAATTAACCGATTAAAAAATCACAAAAAAAATTCTGATTCGATTCGATTTCGGTTTTCAAAGTCTAAAACCGATTGAACCAAACCGAACCGAACCGGTTCAACCAGACCAGCACTTAAAAAAAACTATAAATAGGATGGTTTTTCTAACCCTAAACCTCAAGCTTAAACTTTTCTCTCTGCATTCCCTAAACACAAAAATAGCCGCCCCTCCCCCCCTTCTCTCTGCATCTCTCCCCTCCTCCTCCCTTTCTCTTTGCATCTCTCCTCTTTGATTGGAGAAAGAGACTGATTTGGTGCAACAGAGTTGAATCGGTCGCCATTGAGAGCGAGTTTAGGGTTTTTTCTTTGCAGCTGTGTGGTGGCGGCTCCAAAACGAAGTGAAGGAAAGATTAGAGAGGAAAAAAAAGGGATTTTTTTAACTAGCGTGTAAGGGTTTGGCCCTTCCTCTTTGATTTGTTTCCTCTTGTTCAAATAATAATGTTTTGATGGTTTTATATTTTAATAACAGATATCTTTTGATCTTTTCGTTGTTTTTTTTCTCTCCAGTCAAATGACTTCTGTTCTTTCCTTTTATTTTGTGTATCTTTTTGCAAAGTTTAATTCTTGGGCAAAGATCTAACAAAAAGAAAATCGGGATTGAATTTTTGGATATCATACATGCCCAACCAGTTAAAAAAAGAGTCATACTTGTTGAGAAAGCCAAGATTTCTCAGAAAATAAGCATAGAAAGCACAGATCTGTGAAATTAAAAATAAAACAAAAATAAAATCCCTAAAAAAATATGATTAGTGAAAAAACCCAGAAATAATTTTCGGTTTAAATTGGTTTGGAAGGGAAAAAAATCGAGCCGAACCAAACATGGTCTGTTCGAACCGGTTTTCAGTTCGGTTCAAAAACTTGAAAAAAAATAATTTCGGTTTGATTGTTTATTTTGGCCCAAAACCGGACCGAACCGAAAATGCTCACCCCTAATAATAATTACATGTTTGGTTTGGGTCCTGTGATTATTTGGCTTTAACAAAGTAATTTTTTAAATATTTTTTATTCTTCTTAGGTTAATAGCCTGAACCTTTTTTTGTTGAAAACACATCTTTAACTAGTAAGTATGGTTTCTAAGATCTTAGAACCTTGAGTGAATTTAGCTGGTGTATAATTTAACTTATCAAACTTTTCTTTTAAAACCTTGTTTCCATTTTCAAGTTGGTTCATCTTATTGCAATCATTAATTACAATGCATGCTGTCTTTTCTAAAGTATTTTTCTTAACAAGTAAACACGCATGGTTTTTTTTAATAAGTTATACTTGAAACCTAACTTCTTGTATTCATCATATAATATCTCAAATACATCACACAATTCATTGTAAGAGAGATCGGATTCATTATACAAAAACATTACCTCATTATCACTTTTAATTTTCATGAAACACATGTTTGCAACATGCTCTTCATCATCACTTGAGCTAGAGTCTAAGTCATCTTTTCATATTGCTTTCATTGCTTGTTTATGATAATGGTTCTTTTTCTTTTTTAAAAGGAGGGGGAAAACAACCTTTATGTGTCCTGTCTTGTTACACTTGTAACATCTAAATGTTTTCTTGCTATATTCTTTCTTATTTCCATCATTCTTGAAGTTTGAAAACTTTTTGTTATCTTACTTCTTTTTTAAGAAATTTTAAAATTATCTTGTGATAAGTGCAGTATTCTCCTTCACTTCATCATCATCATCATCATCATCACTATTAATATGGTGTATAATTTTGAATACCAAATTCTTCTTTGGCTTCTTTTCTAGTTTTTTATTTTCCATAGTGATTTCAAGAGTCATAAGTGATCCAATGAGTTCATCCAATGAAAGTTTGGTGAGATCTTTAATTTCTCGGATTGCCGTCACTTTTGCTTCCTAAGTCTTTGGTAAGGACCTAAGAATTTTGCTCATGGTATCGACATTAGTATAAGTCCTACCAAAGAACATCTAAATTATTAGTGAGAGTTGTCAATATAGTAAACATACTAGTTATGGATTTATTTGGAAGCATTTTAAGTAACTCATATTGATGTACTAACATGTTAATTTTTTATTCCTTTACTTGATTCATTTTTTCATGTGTTATTGCTAATGCATTTCATCTATCTCTAGCATTTCTGCATGATATGACCCTATTGGATTCACTTATACTAAATGCACAATATAAAGTATTCATAGCTTTGGCATGTATAAATAACAACTTCTTATCACCATCGTTATACTTGCTTCTAGGTTTAGAACCGTTATATTATTTTTAATTTTAGTAGGCTTGTGAGGTCTATTTTCAATAAATAGCGATAGATCATAATCAATAGATTGAAGATATATAATAATCATAACTTTTCAATAGGTATAATCATTATAATCAAAGAAAGGTGGACTAGAGGTTGATGATCCTTCATTTTGAACATTCAAACTAGTAATTTTCATTCTACTAAAAGTCTAAGAAAACTTATACAAATAAGAACTAAGCTCTAATACCAATTATTATTCTAGAATTAAGGCAACAATAACACCTAAAGATGGTGGATTAGGTGTTTCACTAATAATAAATATTGCAATTAACTTAATTAAACACAATTAACCAACAATATAATTAAAGTGCTTAAGGTAAAGAGTATAGGGATAGAAATTGCAAACTTGGTTTTTAACGTGGTCTGGCAAGCATACATTCACACCTTAAGCACCAAACTGATCTTGAGTATCGTTTTCTTTACTAATCCAAGCTAAAGATTACAATGTTCTTGATGAATCCTCACCAAGCCCTTTTTTCATCATTTGAAGAATACTTTTTTCAAGATTTTTCATCTTGGTGATGTACCTCACCACATTACCAAGAGTTTTTCAAATAAACTCTTGAAGGATTACAATTTTGTTTGAAATATAACACACAGTCTCAAATAATAGATAATACAATTGAAGCTTATATTTTTATAGCTCACTCAATAGTAGTTAGAATATATGAAGGTGTTTAAGTGTAGTGAGTGTGAGGATTTATACTCTTATGCAAAAATATGAAGGTTTTAATGCAAAAATATGAGTATAATTTAGGATTGATAATTTGAAGTTGTTTTTTCTCTTAATATATATATATTCTGCAATTAGACAAGCTATATATATGTTTCTAGTAAAAACTAGTCGTTTTATAGCCATTATTGTTCATTTGACAGATGAAACAATCAATCAATTCGAATTGGTCATGTCAATCAATTGACTGGTTCCAACAAATTTCCAGATAATCATCTCTGATGAACACATGATCGATCGGTTCACTTGGTATGGCTAAATGGTCGATTCATTGAACTTAAAACCTAGTTTTTATAGTTTTAAGCCTGGTAAATCTTGAACCAATTAAATACATATATGTAAAGTGTGTGAATTCACTTTAATTTATGCTATGAAGTTAGACATAAGGATTTACATAATTTGCACTAAAATGAATTCTTAAGAACTAGGTCTTCACTTGCTTTGTATCTTGAACTTGTTTTTAATTTCTTCATTTAATTCTTCATGCTTATTGATGATCTTCATATAAACCTGTTTAAATTTATTCTCAACCAAGCAAATTATTAGTTAATTTTTATCTAATTATTATCATCAAAATATATAAAGTATTGATGTGACCTAAGGGTCAACATGTCCATTGGAAGACGCCGCACGCATGGACACATCTTCCGCACACGCCAACAACTTTTTAGAATTAACTATTGATTCATCAAGCAAAAAAAAACTAAAATACCCTTAATGGTTTTGGAATTAAAAAAAAAACAACAACATGAAGGAACTAAGACACCCCTAGGCATATGGCCAAATGTTTTATGATTCTAAGAAATGAAATGAAATGATAAAAGAAACACCCTTGGTCAACCATTGTATTTTTTTGGCTTTGAAGGTAAATTAGTCATTTAAATATTCTAAAAAAATTAAAAGGATTTGTATCTCTAGATAATTTTTTAATGACTAATGAACTATTAAAAAAGACTGAATTACCCTCAAATTAAAAGCATCAATTTTTTTCAATAAAAGGTAAAAAAAATAGCTTCATTGTTAATTAACTTTATGAAATTTATCACGACGAATTTATCTTCTTTCTTTCTTTTCTCTATCACTATATTCATATCCAATTCTTTATGGTTTCATATTTTACTTTATTTTTTTTATTTTTTGCACCATTATTGTAATTTTATTTCTTAATTTTATGGGATTCTTTTAATAAAGGTTTAACAATTACATTGAAAAAATACTTTATGGTTTTTAAGCATTGACGCTATAGAGAAGGACTCTTCTCCGCCGTTGATGCGGGCTTTACTTGAGGCTAACAAGTAATGAATTAAAAGGAAGTTAGGCTAGAAAGCTAAACATGATATAGAGGTAATGAAAAGACAAAAATTATTATTATAGTTTATTAAAAGTTAATATAATATTGTAATTGTTTTTTTCATGACAAATAACATTAAAAAAAAATAGTTGGAAACATATAATAAGATAGATAAGCATGACTTGTAGTTTTTTTTAAAATCCTAAAAAAAAGAGAGGAGAAATAGACTATTGTATTAATAGAAAATAAATATATGATGAGTTTAGAAAACTTGTTTAAAAAACAATGGAAGTTTTTGCATAGAAAACATGAAAAAAAAAATAATGGAAGAAACTTGAAAGACATGAAAAATATTTTCCGAAAGAGAATTGGAAAGCTGTTTTTGAATTATTTTTTTCTTACTCATTTTCTAATTATTTGAATGGAAAAAAATAATTCTTTAACACAAAATCCTATTTTTAATTTTCTGTGGAGATACTTTTCTAAAAATCAGAGTTATTTTCTACGTCTGGAAATTTTCAATTAAGTACTCACATCCCTTTTCAAGGCATTTCATCCATATTTTAATCTAAATTATATTTTTATATATATAAGAAGCAATGTTATTTTATAATAAATCTATAGTTTTTTCTATTTAAAGATTATAACGAGAGTTCTAATTGATGCGAGGGTAAAATTGAAAATAAATATAGTGATACTCCTCAAATAGTTCAAGAGCTGTATTTGAGGTTTGCCCAAGTTATTATTAAAAGTAACATAAACAAGACGGGAGTAGTTTCTGTCTTGTTGATCTGGGAGTTTACAGTACAGTCACAAGGCTGTTTTGCTTTGTTGCTTTGATTGCGGACTTCGAACTCAAACTGTAGAAGAGAGATGAAAGCGCTGCCTTCATCGTCTTCAAAAGGGCCTGTCAAGTTCAAGATGTAAGTTTTTTTTCTTTTCCCTTTCCCTTTTCTTTAGGGTTTCTTTCAAGATTTCTTGATATAACTAGAAACTGAGAGGAAGAAGCAGGCCAACAAGGGAGAACTTGGTGCCAATTCGTCTGGACATAGAATTAGAGGAGCAGCGTTACAAAGATGCCTTCACATGGAATCCCACGGATCCAGACTCTGAGATTACCATCTTCGCTAAAAGAACTGTCAAAGACTTGAAGCTTCCTCCTCCTTTTATTATGCACATTGTTCAATCCATACAGGTCCTGCCCAGCTCCTCTTCACCTTTTTTTTATTTCCCTGTTAATTGATAAGAGCATAAGCATGCATTTAAGATTACCCTTAATTTATCTCTATTGTTATTGTTATTATTATTTGGATCAGACACAATTGGCCGAGTTTCGATCCTATGAAGGTCAAGATATGCTGTACACTGGAGACAAGATTGTGCCTATTAAGGTTTTTCTTTCTTTCTTTCTTTCTTGCACCGAGTACTGTTCGCTGTCTTGCTGTTCTATTTGATTTCGGTTGCTTGCTATAATGTGGAAGGATTTTGCTTTGTTTCTTCGATCTCAGCTTGATCTTCGCGTGAATAACACTCTTATAAAGGATCAGTTTTTGTGGGTAAGATAGCACTTACTAATAATTAACCTTCGTTTCACTCGTATTCGTTCATATGCTCTATATTCTTCCACCAGTTTTTATGGATCTGTTTCTTTTAATGCTTTTATTGATTGTCAATTTCAGGACATGAACAACTTTGACAGTGATCCCGAAGACTTTGCTAAAACCTTTTGCGACGATTTGGGTATTCAAGACCCTGAAGTTGGAGTAAGCAAGGCTACTACTCTATTATCTGTACTTCCCCTCTATCTCATTCGTCTAAATGCTGATTCCTCAAGACCAACATTACCTTATTCTTTGCAGCCTGCAGTTGCCTTTGCTATTAGGGAACAGCTTTATGAGGTGACAACCTTTACTGCATACTTAATGTTTTTCCTTCTTTCTTTCTTTTTTTGTTAGAGTTGGATGCATTTCGATTTACCATATCTATATGCTACTTGTTGTGCCAGACTGCAGTTCAAAGTGTAGCTGCTGCAAGAGAAATCAGAATGAGTAAAAAGGGACGTCGTGGTGCCGAATATGTTCCTGCAAGGTTTCTTTCACAAGTCTTATCATATTCTTGTTACTAAACATGTGTTTCATTGTGGAAGAGGGTGTATGTTGAGATGATTTTAATGTGAAACATTGTCAGAACTTGAATCTCACTGACTCCCTCCCTCTCTCTCTCTTTATCGCTCATAGTAAAGCAGGCGGTACTTCATTGGATTTGATGAAGTTGTTCAACAACAAATACAGTGTGGTTCGGTATGTGGTTTCTATCTCTACCAAGTTTAATAAACTATAAGTTTGCTGAGACTTGAAGAATATACATATTGTATTGTAACGTTAATTTGCAGTAATTGTAATGCTTCAAGGCAAGGGACCAAGTTCTTAATAACTGTAGTTTCCTACTCTGCATCATTATAATGATCAATGCATGTTTTTTCATAAATTAAATGTAGCATATACCTTGTATCTCCTTTCTCATACCCCTCATAGAACACCTTTTGTAACTTCGTTATTCCTCTTCTTTTCTTTGAAACTGAATTTCGCATAAGCTTCCCCCAGTAGTTCTTGAGAGTAACTTGCTGATATTGTCCCAAGAATGGTAAAGAGAAGGAAAGGAGAAAAAATGGATTCAGTTATTGTTAAGAACTGGAGGACTCCGTTCCATCATTTCTTGATACCAGTAATCTAAAATCAAGTTGTGATATGGGGAGGGATATTTAAGAAAACAAGTGTCACCCTTATTTTCTTTCATCATTATATATTCTACCCCCTGGCCACTCAAGTGCATATTTCCCTGTCTAAAGTTTACGCAGACATCTCCAGCTGCGTGTTGTTCTATCCATAAATCTTTCTTTCTTTGAATTATGCAGCGTATATTTTTTTTCTTTGCAATGCGCCATCTTTGAAATGTTATATTTTTGTTCATTGTGTTTCATGTCCAGTATGCATTGAAGATTCCATTATCATGAAATTTTATTGGCAGGAAGCTTACAAGTGTTTGTTGATTTTCTCGTACGCCTCAGGAAAAGAAAGGATTGGGATGTGTATGGGCCTATGGTTGATCTCTTATCAAATGAGGAAGTAGATGCCCTTGAAGCGCGGGAAGAGAGGAATGCTCGATCTATGATTTGACAGTATCAGCTGGGAGCATATGTATTGATTGCCAAGAGAATTGGGAACCCAGTTCTACGAGATAGGCTATGTTACTGCCACTTGCTTCTTGTTTCAAATGCCAGGAGCTTCAGCTGTATGCGAATGACACTTGCCATTATTAAGCACCAGTGAAAATAGGAGTATTCAAGCCAGTAAATCCTGGAGGGGCAACACAAGGGAACGCGGCCCTTTGCCTTTTCTATGTATTTGAATTAATCAAAAACTCTCAAACAGATGGCTTGGAAGTGGAGAGGCATGTGCTTGTCAAGAGTCAAGTATCTCATGCGATGCTTAAAGATTTCCTTGTAAGAATTCTCTGGCATTATGATGGGCATGTAACAAATAATACTGCTATCAGAGACTGGGATGTCAATTCTGTCAACAAGCTGTGTATATTATTACATTTCAACTTGAGCTCTGTGAGGGACTGCTGCATTAGTTTCCATCATCGGCAGCCTTTGGAGCTCGAAGAACTTCAAACGCTAAAGGTAACCGGTTGGTAACCATGAGTATGAGCATGGACTATGCTTACGGCCCGCATTCGAACGCACAAGACCCAGCTCCATTTTGGACATGTCTTTCCAATAATCCCTATGATTTACGCATGGCAAATCTAAAAATAAATAGCCCTGTACATGCAGCATCGATTTTAATTTCTTAATAAATATTTGAATCAATTCTCTCGCAATTGTATTTTTTTTCTCAAAAAACAACATTTTCTTCCAATCTAGAAGTAAAAGCTATCAAGCATGGTTATAAAACTTGAATCGATGATCTCGGTTTTTGATCGATCAGAGTTGAAGGAATTGATTTTACCGATCTGATCAAAACTAACTTGAGTTTGGTAAAACTTGACTAGTTAAGAACTCATTGATTTTTTTTTATTAAAATGATATTATTTTAATTTTTTTATATAAATATTTGAGTTAACCTTCTTAATTTATAATTTGATTTTGTTCCGGATTAAAAATCTATATGAACCCAAAATTAATATCAACCTAATAGTGGGAAGAAACATCTTTTGAGGTTTCCTTTATATGTTTGTTATAAAAGAAAAATATTATATACTAGAATAAGCTTTTATTATTAAATAAACTACGAGTAACAATATATAATCTATATGTTTTTTTTTTTTTAATTTCAATGCAAACAGTAAAAGAATTGAAAGTACTCTGGTTTAACTTACCAGAGACGTATGCACTGTTATGCTTTATATAAGTGAGGCTGTTGACAAGAGATAAGGGAGATGTCTATGTGTTTGTTACAAAAGATAAGAATTACATGATATTCAAACGTAACGGTATTATACTAGGACTGTGCCAAGCTGTAAGGATCACATCTGCAAAGTGTAACCGGTAACATCTTCAACGTCAAGAACAAGGACTCTGCTGCAGTTTATTCAGAGTGGAGATTGTGTGTGATGATGTTGATCTTTATCCTTATCATTCCCCCGCAAACTAGCAGGGAGATCCAACACTGAGAGTTTGTCCCTAAGAAAGCAGAATCGATCAGCTGTATGCCCCTTTGTAAATATATCTGCAGGTTGTAAGGAAGAGGGAACGTGTTGTAAGATTATATCGCGATTTATCACCTTCTCTCGAACAAAGTGGTAATCCACTTCAATATGCTTAGACCGTGCATGAAAAATGGGATTGGAAGCAAGGGCTAGAGCACTGACATTGTCACACCAGACAATGGGAGCAGATTCAAGTGAAATTTGCAGTTCACACAAGAGCATTCGTAGCCAATATACTTCAGCTGTTACCAAGGCCAAGCACCGGTATTCTTCCTCTATACTGGATTTGGACACTATAGGTTGTTTCTTGGATGACCAAGAGATGAGATTAGGACCTACATACACACCATAACCACACGTTGATCGTCTGTCGTCAGGATCGCCGGCCCAATCAGAATCACAGTAAGCATTTACAGAAAAGGATCCCAGTTTGTAGAAGAGGCCATAATCAAGGGTATGTTTTAAATAGCGAAGCACTCGTTTAGCTGCTGTCCAATGAGTAGAAGTGGGAGCCTGCATGTGTTGACATAGCTGGTTCACTGAGTATGCAATGTCAGGCCGGGTGAGAGTGACATACTGCAGGGCACCAACCGTTTGCCTATATTCAGATGGATCTGGGAGAAGTTCTCCATCAAATTTAGACAATTTAGAACCCGAAACACATGGAGCTCGATATGGACGAATGCCAAGAAGTCTGACACGATTTAATAAATCAATGATATATCTTGTTTGGCGAAGATGTAGACCAGAAGAATTGCGTGTGGCTTCAATACCCAGAAAATATGTCAGCTGCCCAAGGTCCTTCATAGCAAACTCAAGTTGCAAGTTAGAAATAAGAGATGTAATGAAGCGTTGATCATTGGAGGTGATAAGGATATCATCCACATATACTAATAAAAAGGCATGAACTGAGTCTTGGTGATAGATGAACAGAGACGGATCAACTTGTGAGCTGAGAAAACCAAGAGATAATAGAGCAGTAGATAAGCGATTAAACCAAGCCCGAGGGGCTTGCTTCAAGCCATAGAGGGACTTATGAAGCTTACAGACAAACTGGGGGTGCACAGGGTCTTCAAAACCTTTCGGCTGGGCCATATAAACCTCTTCTTCTAAAATGCCATGAAGGCGTTTGAAACATCTAGTTGCCGAATATCCCAGTTGAACGAAACTGCAGTCGCAAGAACCATACGCACAATGGATGGTTTGATAACAGGGCTGAAAGTGTCATGAAAATCAATTCCACTTCTCTGTAAATAACCAACAGCCACTAATCTTGCCTTGTGATGATCAATGCTGCCATCGGGTCTATGTTTGAGCTTAAATACCCATTTGCATGGGACCATATTTTTACTAGGGGGACGAGGGCACAATGACCATGTTTCATTCTTCAGCAACGCCTGAAATTCATTGGTCATTGCTGCATGCCATTCAGGTATAGCAGCTGCTTAAACATAAGTATGAGGCTCAGAGATTACCACACCTGCATGCAAGGCTTGAAGAGGGTGACGAGTAGTGTAGTGTAGTTCAAAGTCAGGAAAAATATGGGGTTTTGAGTGTCCAGTTTGGGATCTAGTAAGCATACGAGAAGAAGAATTAGGAAGAGGGAGTTCACTGGCAGAATGATCAGAAGATGCATTTTCATGAGAAGCATTAGACAGAGTAGCCAAAGATGTATTTGAAGAAGAGTGGTTGGGGAATGTCTCAGGTTGGTCAGCAGGGAGGACTGGTGTGTGGAGTAAAGATGCAGGGGAGGAGCTATCAGGATGAGTGGAAGGAAGGGGGGAAATTGGGTTATCGGGTAAGGTTATATTAAGGGAGGTCTGATGGGTTGAAACAATATTAGAGGAAGGCATAGGAAAAAAATTAAATGGAGGAGAAGAGGGAGGTAAAAATAAAGTATTCGAAGTACCTGATGAGTCCAAGCAATTGGCAGAGTCAGTGAAAATGGATTGTTCACGTGCAGGAAAAATACCTTCATCAAAGATCACATTTCGGGATATGTATACCCGCTTGGAGGATGGATCAAAGCACCAAAAACCTTTGTGATTAGAGCAGTAACCAATGAAAATGCAAGGTTTGCTACGGTAAGATAATTTATCAAGTGAGTAAGGACGAAGACAGGGAAAACATTGACAGCCAAAAGTATGAAAATAGGAAAAATCAGGTGAACGTTGAAAAAGGCGTTCATATGGTGAAGAGTAATCAAGAACCTTGGTAGGTAAGCTATTAATGATGAAAATAGAAGTTAGAAAAGCATCGACCCAAAAAACCTTTGGTAAGCCAGATTGTGCAAGGAGAGTGAGTCCTATTTCCATAATATGACGATGTTTTCTTTCAGCGATGCCATTTTGTTGGGATGTGTGTGGACATGAAAAACGATGAAAAATTCCACTGGTAGTTAAAAATTGCTTAAAAACGGTAGAACAATATTCGCCCCCATTATCACTTTGAAATTGTTTAATGGTGTAATTAAATTGTTTTTCCACTAAAAGCTTAAAATTAACAAAGGTAGAATAAACATCGGATTTATGAGAAATAGGAAAAAGCCAACAAAAACAAGTGTAGTCATCAATAAAAATTACATAATACCGACAACCACTTAAAGATGGAGTGAAAGTAGACCAAACGTCAGAATGAATTAATTCGAGAGGGGTTGTTGATTCTCTTGAAGAATCTGAAAATGGCAATTGTTTAGATTTGCCCAGTTGACAAGACACACAAATACCCTGTTTATGTATGGAACCGGTAATTGGAAGAGAGAATTTAGAAATAACACGATGTAAAATGTTTGTCGAAGGATGTCCCAAACGACAATGCCAAGTGGAAGTAGACGCCTTGACGCCAACAGTCATAGTAAGAGCATGGAATTTGGATGAAGGGAGTTGACGAAGGTTGATTGGGTACAATCCATTTTCACTTGGCCCTTTCAGAAGCGTGTCCCCCGTCAGGATGTCCTTCACAGAAAAGTTAGTGCCAGTGAGTTCAAAGAGAACATTATTATCTTTGCACAATTTATTAATGGAAAGGAGCTGAGCCGAAGCTTGAGGACAACAAGCAACGTCTTTTAAAGTGAGAATAGAAGAATGAGTTTGAATGGCAGCAGTGCCAATGTGTGATATATTCAAACCTGTCTCGTTACCTACACCGACAGAATCATCACCGTCATAAGGTTAAGAAGTTGCAAGATTGGCAAGATCTAAGGTTACATGAATGTTGGCACCACTATCAGCATACCATTGATGTTGATTGAGGTAAGTGGTATTAGCCTCAGCAACCATAGCAGCTAACTTTGTTAGAGGATAACGTCCCTGAAAAGAATAGTTCATCCGATTAAAACAGTCCAGTGCTTGATGTCCTTCTCGTTTGCAGATCTGGCAGGGAGAACGAGAACGAGAGGTAGTAGACGTAGCAGTTGACGATGAGGATGGCGGGTGAGGTAATGGTTGCCGAAATTGAGAAAGAGCAGGACTGGAGCCTTTTGATGTCCCAGAAAACCGAATTTTGTTGCTGTTACGAGAGCCTGATTTTGAACCAGGTTTGTGTGAATAGAAAGCATAAGACCCCGTCTCCTGTTGAATAGTTTGACTATGGAATTTTTGCATGAGATCAAAATTCAACAACTCTGCATGGAAGTCTGAGAATGACATAGATTTCTCTTTAGCAAGAAGCATATATGTTGTCACAAAGGAATGAAAAGAAGAATTGAGACCATTGAGAACAGAGAGAATTAAATCCGAGTCATCAATTGGTTTCCCAACAGCAGATAATTCATCAGCAAGGGATTTGACTTCATCTAAAAATTGTTGGCACTGCATGGAGCCTTGCTGTAAAGATTGTAACTTTCTCTTGATAAGAGAAATACGAGAAGTAGAGGGTGCATCAAACCGTGCACTAAGGGCTTGCCAAGCAAGCCGAGAGGTCTCAAGACCATAAATGGTGGAAACCACCGCAGGAGATAATGAAGAGATAATCCAGCCAAGAATCGTTTGATCTTTATACTGCCAAACTACATAACTAGAATTAAGAATGCCTTGGTTTTTATGTTCAGTGCTGGTAAATTGGGGAGGACTGGGTTCAAAACCATCAACTATGCCCATGAGGCCATAGCTGCGAAATAAAGGAAGTAACTGAGCTATTCATGCAAGAAAATTTGTACCATCAAGTTTAATGGAGATAACTTGAGCTGGAAGATGAAATGCAGCGAAAGAGGAGGAAGACTCTGTAGAAAGAGACATTGGATCAGTAGAAGCGTGAGCTTGAGTATGCTCTGATACCATAAAAGAATTGAAAGTACTCTGGTTTAACTTACCAGAGACGTATGCACTGTTATGCTTTATATAAGTGAGGCTGTTTACAAGAGATAAGGGAGATGTCTATGTTTTTGTTACAGAAGATAAGAATTACATGATATTCAAACGTAATGGTATTATACTAGGACTGTGCCAAG